>Ga0209085_1000181_pt1 | contig 48591 bp, 78 predicted proteins | sample C_131016_EF_Meta_FD_187310 | JGI IMG/M metagenome (GOLD analysis project Ga0209085, IMG submission 187310) | Freshwater microbial communities from Lake Croche, Canada to study carbon cycling - C_131016_EF_MetaG (SPAdes) (version 2) | ecosystem: Environmental > Aquatic > Freshwater > Lake... | reverse complement strand
TTCCCAACATAATAGTTACCTATATATAATTTAAGATTTCCTGGTGGGGAAACTAATACAATATCAAAATCATCAAAATATTTAGTCTCAAAGAAACAATAAGTCATAACAAAAATATATGGTTGTGTAAAAAGATATGAGTAACCGAAAAGCCAACTGTAAGAAACCCATCTTTAAATACTTGTGTGCCAAAGTTCTCAAATCTAATAGTGAGTTTGTTGATGGTAGTGATATATTGAGGACTTGTGGAGGATTTGAATTTGAACACTAGAAAAACCTTTACGATTTCATGGGAACAACTTGAGAAATGATAACCTTATACTCTAATGGTTTACGAAAACTATCTTTGCGTATAATAAAATAGTCCTTGTATACTATACCTGGTAACCTTGACTCGAAATTTAACCAAACAAACTTAGTAAGTTGTATTCGAGGACTATTATCCTTGCTAATAAAATAAGTCATGATGGCCTAAACACATGTACTATTGCACAATTTTGTAATGTAACAACATCAGATAGACGTATATATCTATCCGAATAAAAACAATAAGCTATTGAACTTCTATTAGATAAATTTACCTTAAGGAATTTACCAGGAATATGAACTACCGGTTGTCTAACAACTATATAAGTCATAACCGTGTAGTAATAAATATATTTGTGCCTGCATGAGCATTATTACTAGTAATAAACTTATCTTGATATAATATAACCATGTTTGTATAAGTTTCATGTAATAGATTAACTCTTAACCTTGTACCAAGAACGATATTATATGTATCTTTTAATGCTGTTATAAAATGTGTCATTTTGTACCTGCATGACAAGATCGGCCTACAAGAAACTCATCTAAATATAAATTAGTGTAAGGAATACCTTGCCAGTAATCCGCCGCCTCTAAAACATAACTAGAACATTCTGTAAGTTTCATTGAATACTTAATAATAAAATACGTCATATAAACTTCCAAACTACATGACATCCATAGATACATCCAAAACATATAAACTTATCTAAATAATAATAAGTCTCTGGTATTCCCGGAGTATATATAAAGTAAACAATACCAATCTTAATAGTATTACTATAAGAAGTTACCGCATAAGTCATAGACAGCCTTTAAATCCTGTAGGTTGTGATTGTTGGCTTCGGCTTAGAGTTATAATCCTTTACAGAACGGAGGATGTGCAAATACTCCGATATTTGCTTAGAAGTTTTAGCTTTAGCCTCAGCTTCAGTTATTCCCACAATTTGTTCAGAAGAATAATGAAATGTTGACACCCTTTTAGGATTAATCGGAAGAGTTATAGCTTTACGCATACCCCAATTAGGAGCAAGCATAAATCCTCCAACGTATCTAGAATGTGAACATTCATACCCTTCTGGTATACACAATAAAGGGTGTAACTTCTGACCAGAAATAGCAGGAAGAATAACAATTAATTGCACAGAGTAATTAGCCCACTGCGGAAAGATCTCAGCGGCTTTAGTTGCAGGCGGAATCAACTCAGCAGCGTGTTCAACAAACTCAATAGAAAGCTCTTCAACAGGGTTCATCTTGGATCTCCTTTAAGAAGTAAATCTCACACCGTAAATCATAGCTACCCGATGTAGCTCCTTCAGCGCAGCCTCTTTAGTACACGTATATAATACCTGCAGATTAAATTCAGGCAGAGCCTGTTTAATAATCAAACAAGCCATATTATGATTACAGTTATTAAAAGCAAGACTAACTGCCCCACCCAAACAATGTGAAGGCCCAAACCAACAACACTGATTATACCTACCAGAATTAGTATGATTAATTAATAACTGAATTAATTCTTTAGGATCAATCTGAGGAAGACCTGTAATGTTATCTAACTTAGCACTAGCAATATAACCACTTTTGAGTATAACATCAGTAAAATCCGCGCCGGTAAAATCAGCACCCCTAAAAGGGAAATTAGTCAAATCTACTCCGGCTAAGATACAGTGGCTAAAGTCAGCTTTAGTGACCTTAGTACCACCGGAATTAATCCAAGCCCATTGTGCCTCACGCATCTTATCAACTTTAGCTTGTGTGATCGTTTTCATTTCAGTTCCTTTGATTGTGGAGTTAAAGTTATATAAAAATCCTCCCCATAATCTTCTAAAACTAGCTTCTCACTTATATTTAAAAACACATCTATATATATAGGGTTGATTCTAAGTATTGTATGATTATTAGGATGTTTGCTCAAGATATAAAAATAATAGAAACCCTGATCTAGAAACCAAGTCTTATTAAAGTCAAGATAAGTCATACTTTATTCCTACACACACTTAGATTCTCTATAACCCTAGCTTTAGGCTCTGTATGCGTCCAATAACTTAAATACATAAAACCATCTGAGAATATTACGGGGTTATGTATGTATTTGTCTAAGTAGAAATCATATAATTGTAAGCCGGGAGTACATCTACCCAGATTAAAGTGAGTCATGTTACTTTGATTACTCGTATATACCAATTACTATGAATCCAAGAACCTATATTAACAAAGTTATCTTTAAGTGAATAATTAATTGTTATATGTATATTAGGTGGAAGCTCAAAACCTAACCGATAGTCACACAAAAAAACTCGCTGGCCAATCCTAAAAATAGTCATAGTAATACCACATCTACATTGTTACTATTCTTCGTAACTAACCCCTTACTCTCAATAAAGTTATCTTTATACATTACTTTACCCAGTATTATCTTAGGATGTAAATAAAGGTAAAAGTTGGGAATACGTAATGTGGCATAGTTATTTCGCTTCTTGATTCTAACGAAATGTGTCATGTTAATTCTTTAAGTTAAAGTAAGTCAATGTAAATACCATGAGTAGTATAGTCTGGATCTAATGGCCGCTCAAACATAACAAAGTTATCTTCATAATTACCACGCGGGCCGCTATTTCTATTATTCAAGAGTATATAAAAAGGACCTGCAGCAATATACCGGTTAAATCCAAGATGAGTAACAAAGTGTGTCATGTTAATTACTTAATCTAATAGTTATATCAGGAATATTATGCGAATAAGTATCTAAACCAATCGTAATAAAACTGTCTGTAAAAATAACACCTATTGTCCAATTGGGATTTAATATCACGTCAGTATAAGAATTAAAACGTATATACTGAAATCGAGCCTTTAGTGGTTTATTCTTAATATAAACTGTATAAGTCATGTCATCCCTATAAATATACTGATATCGCCATCTTCATAACTTTTTGTGGTGATATACATAAAAGGATCTTCATACTCATTCTTTACCCCAACTGTGGAAAACATATGCGCGGCTATACCTTCACTAAGTTTTATTTCTCTAATCAAATCTTTAGGTTTAAAGTAAGTCATGTTAATCCATTAACTTAATATCTACTTGCTGCCTTGATTTAGCTCCAACACTAATAAAGTTATCTTCAAAGATATTACGCCGCCATGAAACACAATTTAAATAAATATATTGGTGTTTATGTAACTGTACAAATCTACTTTGGTAATGTTCTAGAATAAAATGTGTCATGGTAATCTTCCTACAAATACTGTAGTAAGTCGCCTAAACGTTGTCGCAAGTAACTTATCTTTATAAAATACTATAATAGCTGATGGATAAATTTGTTTAGTTCGCCTATAGAAATACATGTTGTTTATTATTCTCGCATCAGAATTATTAAGCGGGAAAATGTATGTCATATTGTAGCTATCTCTAAAATCTTATTACCATGTACTCTAATAAACCTATCTAAATACAATTGCTTAAATCCTATAATTACACCCCCTACATGACAAGTCATACCATATAGCTTCTGTCCGCATTTTAGATGCGTGGAATAACTAGGATGATTATTAAGAAGAAAGTGTGTCATTTTAAACACCGCGGTTTCCGCCCAATAAATAATAAACCATTAATAGTTACTTTAAGTAAACTATCTTCATAGGTTATAGGGTAATCACTCTTATTAATTCGATGGAAGAACTTTACATTGTTTATTACTTGTGTCTGAAGCCTAAGAATGAAGTATGTCATTAATCAAAACCCTGTTTAGATACTATAGATAATCTTCCTTCTGATTTATACGTGTATAACTCCAATCTAACTAAGTCATCTTGATAATAGAGTAAGTCTAATTGAGGAGTCCTATCTACATACAACCTGATAGCTATTCTTGGTATGTTAATTAAGGCTATCCAATTGTTTTCATCCATGAAATGTGTCATAACGGCTTATTATTATTTAAGACTTCAACAACCTGATGGCTATTTACGTAAATAAAGTTATCCGAATAGTCAATACAAGTATTATCTAAAGCGCGAGAACCACCAAAATAAAGTTTGCGATTCACCCGTTGTATGTAGAAAGGTAATTTTAAATAAGATGGATGCCCCGAAGTAAAATTACAAAAAAAGAGATATGTCACGATAGCTTTCCTATAAATACCGCACGATGTGACCTAATAGTTACTCTAAGTAAAAGATCTCTATAAGCTGTTGGAGTATTTGACTCTCCATTTCTACAAGCGCCATCATATTTTATTTTTATCAGAGAGATGGGTCAAAAACCCCATCCTTTAGGGCGGGGGAGTGTCAATCTCTCTTATGTCTATAGCAACCTTATTCCATTCAGTCACTGTTATAAAGTTATCCTCAAGAAGCGGGTAAATCTTAATCCAAGTAGGACTATTAAAATGCACCGTTATTAACTTACATGAGCATAAAAAGAAATTAAAATATGTCACTTTTTAATCTCTCTTATGTCTATACAAATTTCATTCCAATAAGTTACCTTTACAAAGTTATCTTGGAAAAATGTATTATGCCTCCATCTTGAATTATTAAAGTATATTGTTACTAAGTTAAATGCCTTGTTAAACGAATTGAAATGTGTCATATAGTTACAATATCCAAAGTCAAAGTATGAGGATCATATTGAGTTGTTCTAATATAACTATCCTCAAATAATACTAAATCTGAGTTGGCATTTACACTATTTAAATATAAATAGTGCTGCAACTTTATTCCATGTCTATCATTTATACCAACAATGAAATGTGTCATGATCTTGCACGTAGTTGAAGCCAGTTATTATTATACAAACGGGGATTTACCCAAACAGTAAACTCAATAAACCTATCCTCATATCCTAAATATTCACCAGGATCCCAAGGTATCGAGGTAAATTTGTATGGGAAGCCTAAATAACTATTTGCAAGGTATGTCATTCTCTTGTTACCCTGAAGTCTAAAACATAGTTATGCTTAACACAATCAAATTCAGTAGCCCTCAAATAATAATCCGGTATAAAAATATGTCATGATGCTACCAATCTTATATCAATAGCATACTTTGCTATCACACCTACATTATAATCATGTACTTTAATAAAAGAATCTTTATAAAGTAAAACATCCTTTTTATTTCGGAAACCATTCTGAAAGTAAATAGATCCTTTAGAAAAAGATATATAGTATTCATTGTAATTTAAACTTAAACCAAGAAAGTACGTCATGCTACTAATTTAAAATCTAATATATCATTACGCCAACCTAATTCAGGATTAGAATCTTCTACCGTTATAAAAGCATCAGCATATACTAAACGGTATTTACCATCAGCTTCTCCACTGGCTATATCCTCATCTTCAAACTGAAAATATACTACACATTTACCTAAATCACACCAATGCATATCAGAAATATTAAATGTACGAATTGAAGGGTAAAAGTTTGTCATGACTGCAACCTAATATCAAGTGTTCGACTTCCCCCCCAACTATTTATACAATTTAGATGATTAAAAATATCAAGCCTCAGACAAGCATCTATATACACTGCAACATCACCAGAAGATCGCTGCGGACTTTGGAAATATACCAGAAGCGGTCCCAAAATACATGCACTGTCATATTTTAATTTAGAACCATAGAAATGCGTCATGATAAAACCCTTAAATCCATAGACCAATAATCTCCGGTAAGATCAAAGTAAGTAAGCTTAATAAATCTATCTTGGAAAGATACCTTATCTTCATACTCAATACCAGGATTGTGGAAGAATATAGCACCTATAGGCAAATTCACATAAAAGTCAGCGCCGCAATATGTCATCGGTTTGCTCGAATATCTATAATATCAGTAAACCTAATCACTCTTGGATCATATTCCTTAGTAGTTATATAAATATCCTCATACATTAAAGTATCCCGAGGGGTAGCGGCCGCACTATCAAAGCATACTCCGAGGAAATTAAAACTAATATCAAAAACAGGAGTGGTAATAGTAATAAAGTAGGTCATTCGACTAACCTGATGTCCAGATAATAGGGTGCATGAGTATGAGAATAACTAGTAACTTCTAAATAGTTATCTAACTGTATTAATAAATCCTGTTCTGATCTACCTAAACATTGCAAGAATATAAGAATGTCAGAACTCAAATCGGGATCACCCCTATCTACATCAGACTTATCATCACCAATATTAAAGAAATATGTCATCTCGTAAACCTTATGTCTAGCACAGTAGGATTTGATAGATCAAAGTCATCTAGATATTCTATGCAAGTAATAAAGTTATCTTGATGACGTAACTGATCCTGATTACCTCTCTGTGAGTCCTGAAAACAATAAGTCTTACATCGACTAATGTCGATTTCTATATAAAAAGTAGGGGTAACTGTGTTAATAAAATAAGTCACTTTTAAATATCCGTACTTCAGAGAGCCAAGCCGAGTCAACACAACAATAAGTCATTCTCTTGTCCGTAAAATATTTATTGTACCAAAACAAATAGCATTATGCCTTTTGAGCGTGTAGAAAAATATGTCATGTGCTTATATAAATAGTGACTTGGGAATAATCCTCTAATGCCCGAATAGTTACTAACAAATCGTGATATCTTGGGGTAATATATGGATTTCCTGTAGTAGATGTAAATAAACATATTCTAAAATCACTACCCAACTTCCATTGAGTTACACCTATTCTATTAATAAAATATGTCACAGTATCCTTAAAATAATAGAATTACTAACGCTATCATAACGATAACTAATTAGTAGCGCATCCCTAAATAGTTTTTCGTGTTCACCTTCAAGCCAAATTCTGGATAAATGAATATCCAAATTCCAACTATATACAGGTAAAGTATATCCCCAACGATTCTTACCTACAAAATATGTCATGGTAAATACACATAAATACGATATTCAGCAACTATTAAGGTTTTAATGCACATAAAACTGTCTATATAACCACAATCATCAAGTGTTCCAGCACGCAAATCTATAAGACAAATTACGTGGCGCGGCAGTGTAATATCCTCTTCGAATTTCTTGCTGTAAAACTTCTTAAGTAAATAAGTCATTCACCTTTACCAGATCGAGCGTAAAGCCCATGCCTTCAGGCATGGGGAGTTGTCAAGATCTAATGAACTACAAGGTGTGAATATAGAACCTTTAAATATAATCATATCAATGTTGCGGAAATATGTCATTCCTTTTTAAACCAAGAGTAATTTAAATGGCCGTCAAACATAATCTCAAATTTTATATAATAATCTATATAGAATACTTTGGGAGAACACCATGATATTTTATATATTAAATACCGCTTATAGAAATGTGTCATGTTTACTTTATTCTAATGCAAACTTTATATTATATGCGGATTAAATATTCTAACGGTGTAAGCTAATGTAATCTTCAAGAGTTTATCTTGGTAAATTATGTCGCGGCGATGCAAAATTGGATGCGCGCTTAGTAAATAATGGATTAAACTATATCGTCATATGTCATCCTAGCCTCTGAATTTGTGCATAAAAAGGGCCTATTTTCGTGCAGAAAAAAGCCACCTGCATTTGCAAGTCGCTGGATGTAAATTATTAATTGCAGGGTTTTTATGCAAAAGGTTTATGTACCTATTTTTGAGGCCTATTTTTCACTTGCCTAAATTTGCCCTGTTATATCCCTTTGTGATTGCCAAATGTTATGTTACCTGCTGTCTTTGTATGTAATCATTATAACGTTTAACAGGATGCGTAATCTGGTGTTATAATTTATCGATTCTTAGATTAATGTGTATAGCATAATAAGCGCCAAAAGGCATTACAGATATCTCATCATACACGTTTATCAAACAAATGTGCCAGTGTCGCAGTTGTGGTAATCTAATTAAATAAATAATTAAATGAATTAATTCTGTAAAATGCTCTGGGAGCGGATTATAAAAATCATTATTAATTCAATTTAATTAATTAATTAAATTGGAGTTGAATAAATAGTATAAGCTTGGGCAAAAGCGTGAGGACCAATGCGTGCGAGACCGTTCTAGATAGTAATCCCTGGAAGTGCTAGTCATATGGTAACCCTATGTGAAATGTGCGCTAGTGTTTCAGTTGTGGTAATGGAAAAGTAACGCTAGTGTTATAAATGTGGTAATGAATAAGAAACCGGCCTTTAAAATATACCATCTTGCGGTAGTATATCCGGGATCTTACCGTGTAACTCTTATGCCGAAGGCACTGAGTGTATACGGTATGGCTAATCCCTCTAAACCTTTATAATACTTACCAATAAGAAACCATAAGATAGTAAAGCCGATAAATACATACGGAACATCCGTATAAAATATCGGTAATAAACTCCCAAATAAATAAAAGTATTTGTTATTTATCGTGGGAATAAATGTAATTAAATATCCAATAATAGGGAAAGTAATAGTGATTAATCCAGCAGTAATAGCAATTAATAAGAATATATTATTATTAAAGTTATCTGCATACTTTAAGAGTTCTGAGGTTAAGATTGAATAACCCCCGGTAATCTTTAAAGTGCTGAAGATAATACTTAAGGAAATTATAAACCCGCGGATGAAAGCTTCTTCAGTAATATTCTTTTCCTGAGGCCGGAAGAGATCACTGTTTAAAGCTAACTGTACCGTAGGAATTAAAGTTCCTAAAGTAGAACCAATTACATTCTCTACTTTGAGATTATGTAAGTTGGCATTTAATAAAGTCGTAGGAGGTTTCTTATTACTGAATAATTGAGGATATAATACTAACCCATTTAGTAATACCGTGATGGGAATCATGACATGACTATTACTCCAGAGACTGGTCTGTAATGTGAATGTCATGAGAAGTCCAATTGGAATTAACATTAAGGGATTCGTAGAAATTGGATGCTTAGGATCATACTTAGTGGCGGCTTGATAAATCATAGCGAATATGGCGAGTAAGGGTAAGATAATACCCGCGGATAAACTTAGCGCAAAGGGCATTAACATCCATGATGTTAAACATGCGCAAGTAATCCCGCCGCAATAACAACACACATATAAACTAATACCTCTAGATTTAGCTAAAGGAATCCGATCAATTAATACAGACTTGTTATTAAGATTAACCGCAATAACATCTAAACTGGGTTGCCCCAAACCAATACTGATAAGATACGCCAGGGTAAAATCAGTAGGCTGACTTACCAATAGCGGAGTAATAACCAAGAAGAAGACTGCTGTGGGAATCGGAATGATTGTTAAACCAATGGCGGTTAACAATCCATAAATTACACCTGTTAGCATCACAGACCTCAGTTTGTAGATGTGACGATGAACCGATTATTCCGAACATAACCTCCAATATAATCTCCGGAATGGAGAATACCTACAGAGGCATCAGCATATAATTCTACACGTTTATGGTTAGTTAATATTACCTCATAGATATAAGCATTACCTTTTCTACTCATGGTTAGTATTTCGGCTAAGCGGAAAACTTCCCGGCGTAAGGGGGCAGTAGTCCGGATGTTGTCCCACGGTTTGCGAACACTTACAAAGGCATTTGCGGTTAACAAGCCTGTTGCAGTGATAGGAGTGTTCAGCAAATAGGAAGTATCATACGAGACTGAATCTATACTTAAGGTTATGGTAACCAAATCTTTGTTTATGCAGCTTAATAATCTGCGATTTGAAGTTATTTGAGTTTGTACTTGTACTACTGTGCAAGATACAGTAACAGGAGTATTACGGGCATTATATAAATCCGTACTACTAATGTATTGTGCGTTATAGCCAACACTAGGAAGTTGACGAAGGGCCAACAAAAGAGCACACATAAACAATAACGTCATGATGCTTTTCATTGGCCCCTCCGAGGTTTATGAACCGGTTGCCGCGCCTACAAGAGCTTTACCAACTTGAGCCATGCGGGTTAAGGCATAACCAATTAAGGAAAGACCTTTGGCTTCAGTCTCACCTTTAGGCAGAAGCTCCGGCTGGTATTCCTCAATATGACTATCAATCGCTAAGGTTTCTAACCCCACGAATTGGTATAAGTCACTGGCCGGAAGACCTGTCTGAGCTTGCCCGGGTAAACGCTTTAGCGGGGAACGAACCATGGTATTGGCTTGAGCTTCAAACGCTACGGTTTGTAAACCATATTCGGAAATGCGTTTGAGGTCAGCGTACAATGGAGTCCCGACTTTAGCAGTGATGTTTACCTTCACTTGCTGGGCAGCGGGGATTTCCTGATCATCAATGAAGCGGGGTACCATAAGTACCGAATAGGCATCAGTGGTGATCGGGCCATTGGGGCTGTCGAAGGTGCCGTTTAGATGAGTTGGCACACTAATCGTGTTACCTTTGTAGCTCTTCATGCTTAGTTACCTCCGGTGGCGGCTGGGGTGGCCCAACGGTTAAAGCGTTTCTCAGAACGGGCTTCAGCATTGATGGCGCTAATTGTTGCGGATGCAGCATCAACACCTTCACGCATTAACTGTTCTGCCCGATCTTTGCGGTTTACTCGGCGGGTATACGAAATTTCGCTTGCCCCGTCCGAGTTGGACTCCAAGGTTTGTGCGAAGGTCGCAATTTCTGGGTGTGCCGCAAGGAACGCTTCAAGCCCATTCTCAGGAGTGATCTCGGGTTGTTCCTTAGGACAGGTAATCTTGCCAACTAGGTAAGTTAACCCGGTTACAGTTACCCGATCCTCATCCAAGACTTGGAGCTGAGTAGAGATTTCACAGTTCAGATAAACCGGACTGTAAATGCTTGCGAGTTTGCCTTCATCGACGTAAGCTTCAAGCAGCCGATAAGGAATGCCAACGGTCACTACACCTGTACCGGGAAGGCGACCTTCCAAGTTGGTGGGACATGTTGCATAGCGGCCAGCATTCCGGCGTTCACCGGGCCAACCAAAGATCCATCCACGCCGCGGGGCGCGGTTCTCGGCGCTAAATAAAGGATGATCAGGAATGATCAGAGTCTTTTCAGCAGTTTGTGTAGCCATGAGTTTCCTCGTGTTCGTAATCGTGATCGGATTGTAGAGCTAAGTAAAACTTAACCCAATTCGACCACAAAGGATCGAGATCAGGATAAGGCAACTTAATTCAATTCGCCTACAAAGGATAAGGATGGGGATGGGGATGGGGATCTGATAGTTCTACCTCGACTACAAGGATAGGGATGGGGATAAAGGATAAGGATGAAAAATACTCTTGGCATTATAAATTTTCCTGCCATTATAAGTTCCTGGCAGAAATATATTCCTGTATTAAGAATAAAAGTAATGGGGATTTAAACCCCCACTACTTCTACTCTAAATCTTCTGTTCTAACTTGAGCAGCTTAGTCTCGTATACCCCCTCAATACAATCCCTATAAGTCCCAAATCGGGTCTTTAAGAACTTTATAAGGATTGAATCAGGGCTACACACAGCTAAGTACTCATCCAACCCCTGCTCCGGTCGGGTAGCTTCACCCCGTGTCATGCGCCGAATAAGCGCAGGTAACTTGGTGATCTCTTCGTCCGACCCGTTATCCTGCAGGATTTCTAGCGCCATGGGATTGGGTTCCGCTTTATTATCAGCAGCTTGCCAAACCATGGTGATAGCTCTACCTAATAAAACCCCAGCCGTTTCGAGTTCTGTGATTTCTATCCCAGCCTCAAGAATGGCTTCGGTTAAAGTGCTAGCTAACTCATCCGCATTTAACTTGCCCGCACCTAACCGCTCAAAGAGAACATTAGCTCTCTCCTTCTTGGCTGCAAAGCATGCTAACCATAGATGCTCATACAGTAAGAAGGCTTTGGCGGCAACCTCTAGTAAGCCCCGGTGATTTATCGATAGGGCTAAAATCAAGAGATCGTGTGCAGCATTGTAAATGCGACCAATCCCGCGAGTATTAAAGTTTGCTTGGTTGGCTAACAAACTCTTATACCCATCATTGGTAATTACCAACGGCCCTGCATACAGGTACTTCTTGCGAAGATTGATAGGCTTTAACCAACCAATCAAGTTCTTCACAGAAGCATAACTCAGGTACGTAATGCTCTGCATACCAAAGGGACTTTGGTGTAACAGATCTTTAGTACGTTCATAGATTAACCGGAAGTTCTCCTGGGGATCAGCAGTTAACCGAAGCTTGTCAGTTAATAAGACGGGTATCAAGTTGCCTTGATCTCCATCAAAGTCTGCTGCACTAACAATGGCTTCTAAAGGTGAGACATAAATCTCACTGATGCCCACCATTGTTGTGGTTTTGATCCGGAGTACTGTAGAGAAGATCAGCGGATACCGCCAAGCAATTACTGGTTGTCCTTCCTTGAACCCGGCCTTTGCAGCAAATGTAGGATGTACATAGGCCCAACCGGAAGGAATCATGTCATGCCCACGGAAGACCCCGCTGCGGCCACTCTTAGCAGTATTGCAGACTGTCTTGAGAGTGTTGGGCTGAGCACACATATTCTCAATAGCCCATTTAACTTCGCTAATTGCCTCCAAGATTAACGTCATTTCATCAGGGGTATATTGATCAAACCCCTTGGTAAGTAACCCGAATAAGTTGCACAAGCGAATGCTTAGTACATCTACGGGTAAAACTACCGCACCATTGCTGTCATACAAGGCGCATAAATGGAGTAACACAAAGGGGTCCAGGTAAATATAACCCTGAGGTACTCCAACATAACACCCGTCCGGATAAAGCCGACTTAACTCCTCAATCAGATGACCCCAACGGTTAACCTTGCTAACAATCTGAGAGAGACAAGGTAATTCTTTAGGAACGCCATTCTCCATGACATCCCCATTGAATTTACTATTGGCTTCTCTCATGCGGTGTAAGCGGGATAACCCATTAACCTGACTGAGAGTAGTCCGAGTATACAATGCGTTAATCCCTGCGTGTTGTAACGCCAATGCATGTGAGGGAGTTAACCTGGAGTTATTCGTCCGGTTATCTACCAGAGGAATCTCTGGGGCCATAACCATAGAACACTCCAGACATTCAATGGATTGATACACCCGATTATCTACAACCTTATGGCCGGCTGCAGTGTAAAGCTTACCCATCTCCGGAATTACCTCAAAGGAGATGTCTAAGGGTTTAATGGTGTCATTCATCCATTTCAGATAGAACTCTTGATCTTCCGGTTTTAGAGTTCCATCCATGTTAAAGACAGTAACCTTCTTCCAAGGACAAGCAGCTAGGGTTAAAAGAGAACCCTTCATGCATTCCATGGTGATAATGATCTGAGCTTGCGGATATGCATCCCAGATATCCTGGAATTGGTACCGATGATCCTTACCCAATGGAAGGTCTGGAGTTAAAGAGGCCTTGAGGTTAGGCCCTCTAACTTTCATGTTCTTGATAGTCTTAGCCAGATAACCGCGGATAGTAACATCGCGGAACGACTCTGGACTAAGACTATTGGGTAGCGAAGAGTACTCCGTTACGTAGAAAGTGTGATCGTACGGATTCGCATAACCAGCTACAATCTTCTGATTGGGATAATAACCCTTGATGGGTATACTATCCGGCGCTAACTTAGCTGGAACTGTGAAGCGTTCAACCACAGGATCCTGAGCTGTTATCCCCTTAAACCGTTCAGGATGATAATAGCTCTGACCCGAACCATTCGCCGCTACGGTAGCAAACACCACATGTTCAGCTTTAAAGCCTTCACAAACAGGAAGACTATAAGCCATCTCAAGGATATCTTTGGTAAAGATACCTAAAGCATTTGCTCCCTGATTTACAACCTGATACTTAAACTGCGGGTGCGTGGCAAAGACATAATATCCCTCGGGGAATTTCCCAATAGGATAATGCAGAAGGCTTGCCTTGGGATTCATTACGGGACATGCTGGGCCAACCATCAGAAGTGAGCGGTTGCTAGCTTTCTCAGGTACAGAACCAGCACCAGGAATTGACACGTAGTTATACTGGGTGCTGGAAAGCTGAGACATTTGTGCCGCAATAATATCTGGACTACACTCTTGAAGATCCAAGTAAACAGGACTTTCAACAGCATAATCATCGCGGAATCCCATATGAGAAAAGCAAACCCGATAATCCCGAGCTAATTGACCAAGACCACCCACAACTCCATAAGTTACCACTTTAGGAGCAAAGAGGTGACCATTACCAATTGGATTCTTATGAACCAAATCAGCTTCACCTTGGTCATCAACTTCTACCTCAAGCACCTCCTCCTTGAATCCCCGCAGTACTGCTGCGAGAAATTTACTTCCGCTCAACGCGACATACCAAAGAAATAACGCCTTCATACTGTTGAGGTTATAAACGTAGCCATTGATAACCCCGACTGGACAAAGGCGATCTAATGCCTTTGTGATTGATACGGGTTTACCGCTGTCACCTAAATACGTGACCTCTTTATCTATAGAACAGGTAAACAGATTTGCTCGCGAACTAACCTGTTTGAATCCTCGACCTCTATCTGTATAAAGATAATTGCCAAGGATCTCAAAGTGTTCCGCAAAGATCTTGCTAAGGCTTCCATAGTTGTTAGCCTTCCAAGAGATAACCGTATAACCTTTACCTTGCAGATCCTTTTCTGCTAGAGCATACGCATTAAGGCCTTTAAACCCCAACTTCTCAGAAGTAAATTGGGGCAGCTTTCTAGCAAGCTTGCCTATTTTAGGATTCGGGGCATACTGCGGGAATAACGCGTGGATGACTTTAACCGGTAAATGTGAGTCAAGTGTACAATACCTGACATCTTCACGACTGATAAACGCGGCACTTTCACTGTTAAGGTAAAAGTACAACGGCGGGGAACTGGTGATTGTAGCTCTAACGATCTCAGCCATGGCTCTCTCCTTACATCTTCAAGGTTAATCAGCGGACTGAACTTCTTCCCCCTCTGCCGGTGACACTTCATCCAGATCTTCATCCAAATGGTCAAACATGTTAGCTACAGAGAAGAGGGTATTATCCCGCTTGGGAATTGCAACCCCGCGCATTTGTACCGGAACATAATCCAAGGTCAGGGAGACTTTCCCATAGAGGAATTCCGTGATATAGGGAACAGATTGAGCAATCCCTAAGGAATCTGAGATTTGTTTCCCTAATAACCCGCGGTTGCGGGACATGCTTCTGGCTCGCTGTGGTTCTCCAGTTCTAGGATCCTGCGTCAGCACGATATTAAACTGGATCTCCATAGTGCAAATCCCGACCTGTTTCCAGAAGTCTGAGTTGCGCAACAGATAGGCAAAGATTTGCTCTTGTTGTTGCGAGGTTACCTGAAGTTTGGGATTAGCTAACCGTAACCACAATTCTTCTGGTGCCTCAGATTCCAAGGTCATGAACGGAACGGAAATATTAAAGGAGGTATGTGCACCAGGATCTCCCTTAACACGCAACGGAACTTGTAACCCAATTTCCGTTTTATAGCTATTCCGATCCGATGGGGCAAAGAACGAAAACATGGAAGCACCATAAACGTTCTTTGGCACAGGCATTCTGCGATCAGGATCAAAGCGAAGAATACCCGCCTGTATTGTTTGGATACCCTTCTCATTCCGCGCCCCACCAAACTCAGTGGTAAAGATTTCCACTAGGGTTTCACGGGGAATTTCAGATAGCCGCTGAACTTGAACTTGCGGTGTTTGTTCCGGCTCATTCGCAGGTTGATAACCCCAATTCCATGCCATGACAATTCTCCTTTGAGTTGGTGAATAGGGGGAGGAGGCTCCCCCCAGCAGTTAATTATTCCTGACCTGGGTTCTTATTTAGCAGGCTATTAAAGCCCTTGAGGATGTCCGACATGGTAAGCTGTTTAGGAACTTCCAGACGATACATGGCCTCAAATGCTTGCAAGTCTCCCGTAGCCAGAAACTGGCGAGCAGCAGGAACTAAATCGGTACCCCGAACTTGACCCAGCACATTAAGGAGTTCTGGAGTGATAATCACAACGGGACAAGGAACTTCGGAGTTCTGTCCTTTCATGCGCGCCTCAACCCGAGCCGGATCTTGTAACTGTAAATTAAGGTATTCACAGTACTCAGCAGGCTTGGTATTCAAAATCTCGAGCAGGTCAGCATCAGCCTCAACAGCTTGCTGAAGCGTGTAAAAGTGTGTAGTCCACAGCTCCCGATATGCTCTGCGACGAGCATCAATAGTGGGGTAGTACTTGCTCCGAAGCTCTTGCTGAATGATGGCATCTAATAAACCAAGACCGCCCAATTGAGCATCTTGCGCCATCACGAATAAAACACCATTACGCAAACGCAGAGTGTTTATTTCCGCATTCAAAACCGGTAGATCATTAGACACAGTGGACTCCTTGTTTAGGTCGGACGGTAAACAGTTTATATTATACTGGTCTTATTCAGGACCAGTCAAACAATTCGGGTACCTTAGAGAAGGAAGAAGGAACAGCCGGCGTTAGCTTAGATGTCCTCCCAACAGCCCCGCTTTCCTCCCCGTAGCCGCCTCGCATTTCCTTCCTGCCCAATCACATCAGATTAAATCTAACAGGCCTTGTAGGCTATTTTAGAAGGGGCGCCAGTTAACTAAGTTTAATTAGTTTTCATATGAATATTAAATCTAAGTATATTCACTGAGATAACTAAATCTAAGTATATTCACTGATTTAATTAGTTTTCATATTCTAATCTGATTTATAGAAGTTATAGTTTAGCCGCATTATAGAATTTGACCTCTAAGGCCTATTAAATTAGCATCAGGCATAATCACACCAGATTAGAGTTCAAGCTTCTTCTAGAGGATTCTAGAGGCCATACAGAGAATATCTGAATTAGTTGCTAATAGTTTACACACCGGCGCTAAATCTAGGCCACAGTTTTAAGCTGCTTAAATCTAATCTGATTTATAGAAGTTATAAAGAAGCCACAGTTTTAAGCTGCTTAAAGAAGTTATAGAAAGCGGCGGCTACAGCCTTAGAGGTTAAAGCGGCTGAAGTTCAGACTAGCGGCTAGGAATTTTTCACCGCCGGCTAAACCTGAATAATAAATAGAAGAAGAATTCTGTAATTCAGAAGAGGAAAAGGAAGAAGCGGCGTCAAAAACGCAGCGTATAAATACTCTTCTAGAGAACTCTCTAGTATATATAATGCGCGTACGCGCAAAAGCTCTACTAGAAAATATAATAAAAAGTTCTCTAAAAGAGAACTCTATAGTAAATATAAAACAGCCGAAGGCTGAAAGGCAAGCTAGGACTGGCTTTCCGGGGACCTCATGAACACACAGAGACCCTAAGCCCAGTCTACTACAAGGGTAGAGAAGCGGTGGTTTTATTTCTACTTTAATTAATAAGATATTAATCTAGTAGCTAGAGAATACTCTAGGAAGAAACGCCTGTTACCAACTCGGGTTTCCTTTTTCTCTGCGCAATTAAATGCAATAAGTAATTTGACTTATAGAGAGCTACTAACTGGTCGAGGGTGGCCTAATTGTCATCTCGTCGCCTACTCCTTACTGAAGGGAGAATTTTTACCCTGAAACCTGTTGCATGCGTCCTGTAGCAGTATTGTTTCTTGTAGACGCATATAAGTTCAAAACTATATAATTGGGGACCCCAAGTTACACACTTTCGACCCTATGGGGGACCAGCATCGAGAACCTTATCTCACCCACAGCCACCATTCGTTCAACTTCTCGATTCCCGAACGGTAACCCTAACATAACATACTTTTATGTGACTTGTCAATACCTAAAGATTATATTCATCTCAGTAAATATACGTAGCCATTTAAAATGAGTTATAAGGTAGTTGATATAAGAGTTGGCATGAAGATACCTCACACCGCCGAATAAAGGCCCGGAGGGCAAATACAGGGCGGTGGAGGTATCATCCAGGATCAGAACGGAGCCGAAAAGAAACGGGAGAACGCGCTTTGAGGATGAGGAGCCGGGGTAGGAGTATTATCCACAGCTTCTTCAATCATCGTATCCGCAGCATTCTTACGCTCCCAAGCATCTTTGGCCTGTTGATGCCAAGCGAGGAGGGTTTCAACCGTAAATGGGGTATCGGTTTCAGGATGATTAAACAGGTGAACCTGGGTAACCAATTGTTTGAACCCCCATTCATAATTCAACCCACCACGATAAGTGGGTTGAAGAGGAATGGAACGCTCAAAAAGCGCGTTGAATTGAATGCGCTTTTCGTTATACCAACTGGCAACTTGTACTGAACGGACATCCGCAGCAGCAAGCTGATCAATCTTACCAGTAGTAACGCCTTCAACAAAGATCACTTTGTGACCAGTTTCCGGATCGATTTCAGCTTTGAACTTATCCCAAGCTACGCGGCGAAGCGCATAGAACAGGGCTTTGTATTCATTGATGCCGGACTTCAGATCAGGAGCCACAGGAATCTTGGCAGCAGCGGTGAGAATGCGAAAGTCGAAAGTCATAACTGGGATTCTCCAAAGTAAATTGACAGAGGTGTGTTAGGGATGTTGTACCTAACTTCCCTAGACAGACCTAGGATCAAGAGTTTTCACTCTTTAAAGCCAATAGGCACCACAATGCCCAAAATAACCACGGCAAGAATAACCCACAAGAGAATCTGCAAAGGATCCATGAAGCACCTCATTACGTGTGTGTGAACATTTGCTAGGGATGTTGTACCTAGCTCCTTAAGCAGGTCCTAAGATAATCTCGCATGAATGACACCAATAGTAACCGCCAAAAAGATATAGAAGATGAGAACAGCTAAAAGAATGTTCTCATTCGGTTGACTTGGCTTTGGCATCTTGGTAGTCCTTTTGCTTAATCCGGAAGTGTTGAACGCGCTCGTTCATTTCATTAAGCCGACCTTCTTCCACAACATCATCAACAGTAAAGGTGATGACGGGGAAGCTAAACACCAACACATGAAGGTGGAGTTGATTCTTTATGTACTCCTCTTCATAGTGGTGGAAAATTGGGAACTGTGCAAGTCGATTGACAATGTTATCACAAATACCAAACAACCAATCTGACAGCCATTTAAACTGTTCTTGGCTCATGCTCCCTCCAGTTCCAACTTCTGTAGTTCTTCTTCCGTCAATAAAGGCCAATCAAACTGTAAACTACTCAAACCATCCGGCACCAACTTAAGAAAGGCCTCAAGTTGTTTAGCGCGACGGATATTCTCCTCTTTGCTTTTAGATTGGGTAAAAGTCTTCGGGTCGATGTAGATATCAACCTTAGCTTGCCAACCAAGATTCTTCCAGAGGGCAAAAGCATTAGGACCTGACTTATTGTAAACTTCCTCTGAGACCACCTGTAAAGCAATGAGTCGGCCGTCAACTTGAACCACGCATTTAGCAAGATAGATATTAGCCATCAAGTAATCCACTTGAAGTGGAATCTTCCCCAACCGGCGAATCTGGGCTGGGGACAGAATACGACGGGCATTATCTATCAACACTGCAGGCAACAAAGGGTTTGCTTTCTTGATGACCTTGGTGGTAAACACCATGTTCCAAAAGCCAGTTCGGACAGTTTCCAGTAAAGGAACGGAATTAACACTAACTATCCGATCCAAGTCCAGTTGGGAATAAAACAACTTATTGAATCCGCAGGGTTGGGGCTTCATCACAACTCATCTCCTTCAATTTGCAAGAAAAGTGCATAACCCATGTTAAACTCGGCTTGAGTAACCAACATGGTATCAATGGTAACCAACTCAGGGGCTTGTTCACGAAGGGCCGTGACAACCGCCTCGACCTTTTTCCAATTAAGCTTTGGTTCAGTCTGGTCCGATATCATGTGAAGCCTCCCAGTATAAGATTTCCTGTTCACGATGCCAAGAGTACCAAGACATTAGCACAATTGGTAACCAGAGAAATACAATTACCACGTTCAGAAGAAATGGAAATGGCAATTCTCGGGTTTTGTATCCTACTTCCAGCATGTAACAAAGCAATAGACAGACGACACCAATTCCAATGTAACAAAGCAACCAAATCATGAGTCCTCCTTTAAATGAGATTTAACAACCTTCCAAAACTGTGGATCAGTCAACCCAGCATAAATTTCTAGCTGGACCCCAGTAGGACTGAGGATTTTAGTCACGGTAATCCCTGAGTCAGTACCTATTTCTAGAGTACAACCATCAGGCAAAGACCATTTAACATCAACTTGAAAGCGAGTAGCCACAGAAGCTTCTTCCTTTTCGCCTCTCCCTTTCTTGTTATAAGTCCACAAGGTTATTTTCACCGAAACCCCCAAATAATTAACCGAACAATGAGAGTTACCACCAGTACATGTACCAGCAGCGGTGAAGGAACAACGTGCACCTTAGGTTTAGGGAGATAGACCACAGTAATGGTACCGGTAGTCTGTTTCTTAACCTGAGGCACAGGTAGTTGAGGAGCAGGAGGAACTGGCGCCCCTCTAAGGAGAAGGGGGCCAGCATAAGGCGGGGCAGCGATCTTCATGGTTTCTCCTTCGGGGCCAAAACACAAAGCGCGGCGGGAATTGCAAACATTAACCTTCCTCCAAGGTAAAGTTTTCAGCAATTTCATCATATGACATGTGCAGGACATCCGACACGAATTGCTGGGCAAGTTCACTAGTAATTCCCTGTTCAGGTAATTGTGCAGCTAAGTCCCAGAAGCCTCGTGGAACATTATGCTCCCACACGGCCAAGTTAATTAAACCTGTAGCAATGGCAAGCTCCTTAGTCCAAGGAGCTGCCCGAAGGGTGCAGCGTTTAGGCAGTTGCACACCCACAAGATAATCCTGAACGGCTTGAACAAGCGTACGAGGATCATCCGTATTATCACGGAAGGTAATCTGTTCTCGGTCTGTGTCTTCTAGCGGGGGCACAAGCAAGTTAATTATCATGGTGTCACTCCTTATCACGACATGAAGCAGAAGCTTCTGTCAGGGGTTTAATTCCCCTGAGAGAAGCCAAAGCTATACTTTAACTCTTGGTGTTCCTTTCTGGGTAGCATGTACCAAGATAGGTTCATACAAGGAAATGGTGTATAATCGTTCCCGAGAGAAGGCTTGGTAAGCAGCACAAGCCTTCTGTGCAATTTCTTGCGTGGTAAAGGTCATGGCATTGTCCCGCCCTTTAACCTCACCGATAGGAAGATTCTGAAACACCAATTGAGGTTTCATCTTACACGCCCCCAAGTAGTGATACTTGTTCAATTGAGACTGACAGATCCACAACTTACTCACGCTTCACTCCAGGTATAGGTTAATGGTGTCCTCTCCAGGCTGTGGACTAGCGGCCCGAAGATTAAGGATAAGAAAGTGGAGTGATCATACTCCACCGGGCAGTAAGGAGAACACCAGAACCAGTTGATGATCCAACTGGGAGCGCCAAAGCTCCTCCCTAGGGAATTACACCCCAGGAAGCAACCAGAGCGGTTACAGTACAATAATCAGAACACTGATGGTAGCGTCATACCGTTCATTCAGCTCCAGGAATGCCGCCTCTAAATCCCCATGGGAAACGGGTTCACAACCCGGGAGAGAGATTGAGAACAGGCCAGTTTGGGTGGTATAACTAACCGTATAATCACCTACCTGGGCCAAACGCGGCGCAGGAAAAGAGATAGGAGTAAACGCATCAAACGCTTGAGCAAAAGTTATGAGCCGTTGACGAAATCCAAAATCCGTGAGCATGTGATGATCCTCCAAGAGAGAGAAAATTTATTAAAGCGAGCCTTGAACAATCTCAAGGCCAATCAACGGGGCCAAGTGCTTAATCAAATAGGGGACGTCTCCCTGCTGAGCAGGTGCATCCGCTATTTTAACCAAGCCGTACTGTACCAGACCTTCTGCAACAAGTTGCATATTGGCCATGGTAATTACTGGAATATCCAGCAGGTCCATGATCTGACACACCTCAGACACCAAGGGGTACAGGTATAAGTGATTCCCCTTAGCGTACAAGGTGTTGGTAACATTAGGGGTTATCATCAGAGGTCTCCTTCTTGGCCACAACCAGACAATGCTTCTCAACATCATCGACCAGAAATAAACCAAAGATAATTATGCCTAACGCGCCAGCCACTGCAAAGCAGACTTGATCATTACGGTTTGCTACTTGAGTAGCAGCCCATACACCATGTCCAGTAAACAGCAAGAAGGCCGTGTACAGTGCCGTCCACGGCCGGCACCACAGCGCGCTGAGGAAAGAACCCACATGAACCTCCTTAGGGAATAAAGGCTAAGTCCCCAACCGACTTAGCTTTGGATTGAAACTATTGAAACCACGCAAGGTTGAGTTACGTTAAGGTAGATTGGCTTAAGGTACCCATCTTGAAGCCCAGGATTGAGCTAACCATCAAACAAAGCTTAAGGATTGTTTTCTTTTAGTCTACGTATGACACCTTCACGCTTAGCCCGAGCTTGGCGCATACATTCCGGTGTACTATGCTGAGACTTTTCTAATCGTTGACCCCGGCGGTCACAATCCAACAATCTATTCAAATGCATGTGACCTCCTTTAATAAGTGCTGGTCCCAAGGGGTCGCTAATCCCCTGGAAGCAATCCTTAATCTTGTTTAGGTCGATCAGTTTTATAATAGTTCTCCAAGAACATATCTGCAGTATAATCAGGAAAGTACCACCGGATAAAAGCTTCAAAGAAGGCAGGATCTGTATTCTCCTGAAACCATTCTTCTTCTTTGCCATTAATCACCAAGACAATACCATTCCCTTCACAGAAGAAGTGAGTGATGGAAGCTTTGGTAATCACCGTAGCGTATTGACCCTCCCCCAACCAAATAAAGGCAGCAGGGTGATCATGGTCACTTACAGTAAATCGCATTGGTATGTACACAGCAACCTCCAAGTAACGTGTATTAGAGGATTAACGTACCTCCAGAAGACTCTTACGAATCAACGCCGAATGCTAGATAGCAAGAGCACCCACACGATTGCAGCTTAATCTGTGAGGTTAGACTCAGGTCAATCAGGTGACCTTTAAATTGATCTTAGCCTGGGATGGAGAGATACTCCCCATTCCCGAAGCGCTTGATCTGTTCAGGCAGCTCATCCAGAGCTATAGTTGGCCAATAGGGTTGTAAAACCCCCAAAGCTAAAGCGGCCTCCCACACCGCTTTATTATCAACCAAGGGTAGCGTGACCAACACCTTGTGGTGCGCCGGGATGTCTTTGAGGTCTGATGGGTGACGGAGATAGAACTCCGCTCCCAGGTCTTCATCTTCGTCGAGATTGGTGTGCCCTGGGCAGGGCTTGAATACCACCTGGGTCTGAGGATTCTGGCGGCGTGCCTCCTCCTCAGCTACAAGTTCACGGCTACGGACTTGAATGCGGAGCTGGCGCTCCAATGGATACTCAGACATGATCTCTTGAACTGTACGTCCCACGAGTCTTCTCCAACTAGAGTTAGTAATGACCCGTCTCAGTATCGTCCCCCAGGCGAGGCCGGATCAAGCGCCCTGGGTGTACGGCTAGGAGTTAAAGGCATCCAAGCTAGCCTGCTAAACTAAGAGAAACTGTCTAACATAGCCTGCACAGCAGCATAGTCCTCTCCCATAAGCTGCTGTAACAGCGGCTCATAGTTAGAGTTACTATACCAACCTGCCAAAGCAAGGCTGAGGGCTTGACGTTGCCGACTACTCAGGTGAGCAATGTCTGCCTCACAAAGGCAGATATCTAGTAGGCCAGCTTGACCAAAAACATTATCCCACAGAGGGAATGCTACCGCTGCAGGCCAACGGCGGCATCCGGTCTCCTTCTGGATCTTATCAATCAACTGTTCAACTAATTCCATGATGATCTCCTAAAGTAATGTAAACAAGTATTATTAATTCAACTCCCCTAGGAGAGCATGTAACCAATACCCCAGTCAGGAGTCGAACCTGACTGACTGCCTTTGCTAGAGGGAGTCACCGGATGGGGTTGGTGCTCTGTCATCTACAGTTAATTCCGGTAGAACCCTAAGCACCCAATGGGCTTAGGCTCAGTCGCACTCTTGTACACAGTGCCTCGAACAGTAAGTAGACGATCTGTGCGCAAGCCTAGCGCTTTACACGCGCTAACGTATAAGGCAGAGACCACGTAGTAATGATCGGTATCTTGTGGATAAGCATCCACCGATGTAAACTCAAACGTTTTGCATGGTATACCATAGACCGCCTCTGTAAAGCGTTCCTCTTGTTTAGCATTGAGGAGGGTACCCGATGGCTCAATAACTTGTGCAGCCACCTGACCATCTTTTACAAGTAGCTTCCGAATCGAAGCATCAAATACAGTACTGTCCTCACGAAACAAGTTGATAATGTGCGGGGTCATGTTGTTGATCATGTCAGCTCCTTTAAAGCAAGGTTTGTTCGCAGGGTTAGGAAACCTGCTCGCCTTGGTCGGTCCAAGGACGGCTCCTTTTATTTAAAGCCCGTGGAGTCAGGGCTGTTAGATCTAAAGGATGTAACCATCCTTAGGCATGTTAGCCTGAAGGAATTCCAGAATTCGCTGCTGCTGTTGCTGCGTGGTTTTGGGGAAATGATTAAAGATAGGTCGGCGCCCATCTTTGTTGTGGATAGAATCCACTCTGACAACAATTTGAGAATCGTTCTCCTCAAGAACCCCGCTTGTCTTGTACATCCCACCCCAAAGGTGGGGGAAGTACCAGGTTATAGCTTCCATCTCCAACGTCGCACCATTGAAACGCAGCTCGCTAATCCGAGCATTATCCCGTTCAACTAACTGTAAGTCAGTAACAATGTTCACGATGCTCTCCTTATCCCGTATCGTGGGTATCCGCCAGTCAGGTCAGACTGGATGACCAGGGCTTAGGACCTGGACCCCAGCAGGTGCTAGGGTGACCTTCATGCCTACCGGAGCAGGCACCCTTCGGTATTAAGTTGCAGATTCAATAGTATATTGAAGTTTATGAGCTATTGCGTATGCTATAACTCCTTCAGCTTCCTTTTCATCAAGAGCGCACCGATCCTCATAATGGCTAGTTAGCCAAAAGCACCGCTCTGATAAAGTAATAACCCAACCATTCAAGACTTTGTTCCCCACCAACAAAATGGCGTATTTCACAGCGCTCTCCTTTTGTTCCGCAACGTGCTTAGGGGCGCATGCACAATAAGCCCTCAGTCCAGCAACACCAAGGGGTGCTGCTACACCACAGCGCTCCGGGGTTTACCCCTGTCATGCTGCAATGCTGGAGGCCCGAGCCGTACTCCTGGCCAGACCTCCAAAACCCTCAAGAGGATTTGGCTGTTAACCCTCAGGGGAGCCAGCCCCCCAGGAGGAAGGCTGTTTGGGCCGAAGGCGAAGACTGAGGGCGAAACTTCGGGTCGGTACTAATAAAAGGGTCGGTAGACCCTAGGGAAACTAGGATAATCTACCGACGCGTTAAGTGTTAGTCAATGCCTAGGTCAACCACACGGTTATATTCTGCTACAACTTGTTTCTCCACCCCAAGGGTCAGAGCCACAAAGTAGAAGAAGCCTAGGTGTTTGATGCTACCTTCTCCTTGTTTAACCTTATCTGCTGTAAGAGCAGTAAAGTACAGGAGTTGGTCCTCAGAGAAGCCAAGAGTGTAAGCTTGAAGCTTATGCTCAATAGCAACCATGAGCGCACCATAGTTAGCCCCTTGAGACACTTGATCAAGGAGGATACGGTAGTCCACCTCAATAGCCTTATAGGCAACCCGAACATCTTCATACTCATCAGTGGGCAGAGCTTGACCCATGATCTCCCAGCGAGAGAGGTTAGAGGTCAAGGTATCCACATCAAGTACAGGATGCTCAGTCAAGTTGGTGAGGGTTGACCACACGTAGTCTGCTACGTGACCATAGCCTAGAGAACGAATCTCCGCCAAGTGGGGAGACAATTTCTCATAGGTGGTAGCTTCTGCCACAGCCAAAGCCCGTGCTTTGGTAGCAGTAAAGCCTTGATCACGCAGCTCATTAACCCGATCTACCAGCCCATGATCTTTCCACACTTCCTTAAGGTGGGAAATAGCACTAAGGATTGGGCTGATATCTTTGTAGGGCATTTCACCCACGCCACCCAAAGCTTTCCACAACTTAGTAGCTTCAAGACGAAAGGCATGTAAGCTCAAAGAGCTATCAACCGTCTTCTTCATGCTGTTGAGGACCGCTTGGATGTAACGAGCGAACTTGAACCTGATAGATGGCACCGCGCCTTCAGCACCGCTATCATCACCTTTGGTAAAGGCGGCAATCAGACCTGCACTATGGTACAGGAACATCAAGGCCTTACCGAGGTTAACAGCGACGCCCACTTTAGCATCCCCTTCTTTGACCACCATAGCCATGACGTTCTTCCACGTAGAGTCTCCACTATTGGAGTGCTCAGTCTTCGTGGTAAGCGAACCATGGTTGCTGATGCGGGTATCATTTAGGGTAAGGAACTCAGGTAAGATCCCCCCTTCACAATCCCCGTCAAAGTCACCTTGAATTTGCCCTTGAGTATAGGGAGTCATCAAGAACGCTGTTTGCTCGCCATGATCAATGACCTTTAAGGCCACCCAGCTAAAGTCAAACAACGCGGGTGCGCGATGGAAGATCATCACAGAACCCAGGGGGTATTTCCCTTTCAGTTCTGCTGGAACAATTACTTCATCATCTTTAATCCCGGTGTGGGGTAGGATGGGAAGATTGTATCCAGGCAAGCGATGAGTCAACATACGCTTCTTGAAGGCGTTAGTGAACTCGCTTGTGACATCTTCAAGGATGGACTTGGCCAGCGGAAGACCAGCAGCTTGCATACGTAAGGCTAAACCTTGCGTACCAAACTGAGAACCGGCCTCATGCTCTTTGGCCAACGTGAGGAACTTGCCCTCATCCCAGAGCTTAGCCATCGCTTGCACCTCTGCAAGAGAGGATACATGGTAGGCAGCTTTTAACTCAGGGTGGGCAAGAGTATCCATGAAGCGCAGATCTACCCCAAAGTTCAGAAGAGTCTGACGGGGATTAATCCACACGTTCATGATCAACAGTTCCTCAGGTTTGAGGGTGAGCTGATCCCCGTGCTTGGGCAAAGCGGCACCTTTTGCGCATTGGGTGAAAGCCTCCACAATAAAGCACAAAGAAGCCTCAGGATTGATCTCACGCGCCGCTGCTACCAAGCGTTTCTGCTTGTGATCAGTAGGCTTATTGATCATACCTTTGGCATTCAACATGCCGTGGTTAAGGAGAGCCGTACCTTGAGCAGGCGTGCAGGTATGCCCCACAGCCTCAAAGATTTGCTCATCATCAACCACTAACGCAAAGGGGCCATCCATGCTGACCTTGTATTTAATGCCAAGCTCTTTCGCGCTGACAAATACAATGTTAGCCAGGGAATGAAACAGGGGCGCACCAGGACGAAGGAGCGTTCTAGCCAGTTTATTAGCTAGGGCTGCATCCTCAGTCTGCTGAGGTTTATCTGTCCACACATAGGTCCCAGATGCACCTTTAACCCCTAACAGGTATGGGTGATTAGGGAACGCTGCATGAGCATGCTCAGCAACAGGAGCCATGAAATGCTCTTTGCCTACATAGGCTTGAGTCAGTTCCGCGCTTTCGATCTGGTACGTTGAAATAGGCTTGTTGGCCCGCACCGCTTCTGCCTCAGCCTTCTTAACGGCCTCATGATCTTTGAGGACACTAGCTTTATAATCAAACATGTCAGCGCCCGTAGGACGACCAACTTGTTGAGTAATCAAGCCATTCTCAAACACCATAGGTTTGTACCATCCGGCCGCAAATGGGTCAGAGGTTTTAACCTTAGGCAACGGTTTCTGTGGCTGATTGAGCACACCCTTGACAAAGCTGATGCTATCTTTCCGCGTTACTTCAGAAGCATGTGCTTCTTTTTCACACGGGAATTTCACATCAGCATAAGCCCGAGGGAAGGGGCGCTCTTGCTGAGTCCATGCGCGCACTACGCCGTTGTGGAGCTTCTTAACGCTAACAATCTTATCCAGATTACCATCAGCTTCGATCTTATACAAGATCTTAGCGACAGAGCTGAATGCAGACTGCGGCATTTTGAAGCCGTCAATAAAGAGGATAGGGTTACCCCGATCATCCCGGACGATTTCCACAAGGTGCGACGAGATAGCCTTCTTGTAGAAGAAGTCAATCACGTAGCTGCGTACAATCTCATCGGTCTCGGAGACCAATTGAATGCGCGCTTTGACGTTCATGGTTTTAGCCATGAGTTGGTATTCTCCTTACTAGTGATAGCTTAGTTGAGTTACGCAGCCAATTTGACTGCAAACGCAACAAGGCTAGCAAAGGTGTCTTTGGTGACAACCTTTTTAGCTGCAGGCTCCTTCACTTTAGTAGCAGAAGCTACCGCAGTAAAGAGTGGCACGGCCACCATTTTGATTTGGCGAGCCGCCCAAGCAGCCGCAGATGCAGCTACTTGTTTGCGTGCCACGCTGGCCGCTACTTGAGCGCGACGGACTTGCGCCCGCGCAGTCAATACCGCCTGAGCCTTGCGGCACAGTTTGGTGAGCTTATTAACCAACTTGGCTACGGTAGCACCCAGCAAGCGCTGTTGCGCCCACTGGTACATACCTTTAGTAGCCAGGGCTTTAAGCCCCTTGTTAGCCCGGGCCAACACGGCTTTCACCGCATTGGTTGGTAGGCTCGCCACGTTACCGTGGAAAGCCCCTTGTTCCGCAACTGCAAGGGCAGCACGAAAAGTAACCGATTTGGCCAGAGTGGCCTTAATGCTGGCCGCTTTAGCGACCTTTAAAGCCGTAGCTGCAGAGCAGCCACGGAAAGCCACCATATAGGCGGCTAAGTTGTTAACTGTGTTTGACATGGTTTATTCGCTCCTTTAAAGTAACGGGTTACCACAACCCACACGCCCAGAAGGAGGGGTGCAAATAAAAAGTCGGTAACCAAAAGGAGCAACCACATACACAATAACTATTGAAGCTTATACTTGGGTCGTTCTAAGGGGCCGACCAAACCTCCACGGTCAACAGCAATCACCAAACCGAGCTCAACACTGCTAACAACAGTCATGTCTAATCCTCCTTCAAGAATAGGCAGAGAGAAGGCTCCCTGCCTACAAGTTAAAGGAGTTTATTTGGCAACAAATTCCCTGCAACCTCTATCTACACTGTGCGGATTAACCGCACACGACAACGCGGAGCTAAAGCTGTAATACTTACAGCCATAACAAGGCCTTAAAGCCTTTACAATCTCCCAGTCTTCCTCCGAACAGTAGCCTGAGGCTAGAAAGAAACTAACCTCCTGCTCCGCATACTCAGCTTGACGCTCTTCCTCTTGAGCACAGAGAAGGGCAAGGGCATCAGCCATAATCTCCCCTTGAGATTGATCTTTGATTCCCTGTGCTTCAGCGTGTGTGTAGTAACCCATGGTGCATCTCCATTACGCCACAAATCGAGGTGGCTAAATAAAGAGTCGGTATATACAGAAAGAAAGTCGTTAACTCCTAGGGAAACTAGGATAAGTTAACGACTAGATTAATTAAGCGGTGTAATAGTCAACTACAACCAAATTGCCTTTCAAGAAGGCAACAAGATCATAGTACTCGCCTTTATTAACATAAATCAAAACCTTCTTAGCCCCAAGAGCCAAGAAAGCTTGAAGCATTTCGCATGCGGTTGCATGTGAGAGGTTTTTGAACTTGGTGCGATTAGCACCAGTGTTGTAATCTTGCTTAGCCGCACGGAAGCGATTATGCTTGAGGACTAGCACTTGGCGATCCTCCACCTCTGAAAACGAGATGCAAAAGGTCAACGCTGGGGTGATAACATTATGTTCTTGTAACATGTGTCTCTCCAATAAGCCGCCTTTAAAAGAGGGCGAACTCAAATAAAGAGTCGGGGTTTCCCCCGACTTGTTTATTTAGATCTTACCATTCTTAAGAATGGCCTCCTCCCATTCTTGCATAGCCATCCCGAAGACGATCTCCTGATCATCTTCAGGCGCAGCAGCGGCTGCTGCATATGCTTTGCACACTAGCATAAATAACAACCACTGCTGAGCAGTGGGAGTTACACAATAAACTCTCATGTTCTCTCCAATAAGCCACCTTTAAAAGAGGGTAGCTCAAATAAAGAGTCGCGTTATCACACACAATAATTATGGAACTCTATACTTGGGTCGTTATAGGTAGGCAACAGCCACACCAACGCTAGCGTTAACCAAACTAAACATGTAACAACTAATCAAAAGCCTGCTCATGATTAACCCTCCAAAGTAAGTGGGAGGAAGGCCCCCCACTTTAGACAGGTTAATTATTTCTTAGCTGCGGCAGCTTCTTCATCACGCTCATCTTGAAGCCATTGCTCCCAGTAAGCATCCATCTGGAGCTTATGAATCCACAGATTCCAAGCCAGTGTGTGGTTCACCAACTTGACAATCATCTTCACTTTAGTCATGGTACTCTCCAATGACTCACCTTTAAAAGAGGGCAAGTCAAAGAAAAGGTCGGGATTTCTCCCAACCTTTTAATCAATTAAACAGTGTAATCACGGCACAAAGTGCCAAACCCTAGGGGGTTTACAGTACACGGAAGCCGCCACTCCCCGGTGGCGTATTTACACGCCTCACAGGGATTAGGTTCCTGTTCCGCACACCAACGGTTGTAAGCTTCTACCGCATCTGGCTCAAGCTGTTCATCTTGAGCAAGGTGGTAGGCCTCCCGGCGCTCTTGCTCCGTCAGCTCCCGCGGGTCTAACCATGCGTCATAAGCGGGAGAGTTCTCCCAAAGACACATAGCGATTTCTTCCCGAATCGCCCGTTGGCGATCAGTGAGCAGACGAGTTGGAACTCCGACCCAAGGATCTTGCAGCACAGACTGCTTAGCAGCCCAGCGCTCAAAATCCCAGTGGTTTTGGTTGACCAAAACGATCTTGGTAGCCTGAGTAACTTTAAACATTTGCGCTCCTTTAATAGTGGAGGACAAATAAAGAGTCGATAATACTTATCCTAGAAAAGAAGTCGGCAATCCCTAGAGAAACTAGGATAGATTGCCAACTCAAATTACCACTTCATGGTAGCCTTAGACCAGCCATCCGGAGCTGCATCTAATACTTCCATCAGATCTCCCGCCAGGTGGTAGCTAGCAGGAGAGGGCTTTCCAGAAGGCAAGGTCAGCTTCTGAGGCTCTTCAGCCTCGAAGTCAACCTGAAGAAATAAACGCACCATTGCATCTATTCCTATAGCTTTGGAAAGCCGAAAGGGAGGTAAGTTGCCCCGGTACGAAACCGGCGATAGCGTCACGTCAACGCCAATCACACGATTCTCATACTGAAAGACCACATCAGCACCGTATACCCAATCCAGAATGGACCGGGCAGAACAGGTGTTGATAGGTCTCCCAATGATCCCCTCCAAGCTTTTCAGCTTACGAACACCTAAGAACCGCTGAGCGGTAGCTAGAAGTTCGACTTCGCTTGGACGAGGCCATGAGGCAAAGGTAGAGGGATGCAGCTCAATCAAACGAATGAACTGCAACTCAACTACCTTAGGATCGTAATACCCATCTTGGGACATACGAGTTCCTCTTGTATTGTGCCAACTCTTGGACGACCACACCAAGAGTAAGAACTACTGACACAGGATTGTAGGACTCAGAAAGAAAGTCGCTAACTTCTAGGGAAACTAGAATAGGTTAGCGACTAATTAATTACGCGTAGTAACGGCAGGAGCTGCCATTAGCACGGGCGGTACGGCCCGCACGATCAAACTTGACGCGGCTTTTGCCGTCACGGTTGTTTTTGCTACGGCTAAAGCAGGAACGGCAAGCGCTGGGATTACCCCAGAACCCGCCGTCAAACTTGGCATCGCCTGCCAAGAAGGTTCCGGAAGCAACGTAATAAAAGAAGGTGTTACCACCTTTCCCGTATACGTAGCTTTCCTCATCGTGAGTAACTTTAAACATTTGCACTCCTTTAATAGTGGAGAACAAATAAATAGTCGATATATACAGAAAAGAAGTCGAGGGAAGGCCCCTCAACTTCATTAATTAACGTTTACGCGCCGCCCGAAGGTGGAATACAAAACGACTGGGTAAACGATAGCGTTCTGTAAGCGGATCACTCAGGACTGAGATCAGAAGATCCCAATCCCTCTTGGGTAGGGAAGCCACCTTAGGCATTATATCAAATAACACCCCTGCATCACAAACCCTCCATCTATACCTGATGAAGTTCAGATCTCCATCAAGAAGGTATTCTCTACGCAGGCAAGGTTTTACCTTACCATTGTAGTAAACAGAGATTACTCCTCCATCCCGGCGAATGCCAAAGTATGCATTTCTCATTTGTATGAGAATGTATACTAAAGCATTAATTAGCATAAAGTGCGCATGCACTCGCCCATTATACTTGAAGGGAACTTTAGGCCCCACATCAAATATAATGTCAACATCTGGAAGAAACCCATAGTGGCAGGCTTCCCAAGCCGTGGCCACCCCGGAGATGGGGAGCCACACCAACACATCCCCTGTAGACAGGGTTACTGTCCGAGTGATTTCAAAATCAAAGGGACACGAAATAAACTGAGCATACTGCTCATTTGAAAGCATGTAGTGTTTCATGGCTTTTTAAACTCCCTTTAGAGTACAGGTAACCACACCTGGAGTCCACAAAAGGGATGAACTCAGAAAAGAAGTCGTAGCTAGCCCCATCATGGCGTTCAGCTACGACTATCTTAGATATACTCTCTCCTATGCGGTTATTGCAGTAGTACGAGAGCTTCTGTTCCCAGGCTTATTCAGCCCGATGTATAGAGAAACTCTTAGCGGATGTAGATCCGTTTCTGAGTTTTCTCTACTGTGCAAGTTGCGCTATTAAACGCAGGATCGCACAGGGTATACAACAGTTGATATTCTTGGCGAACATCTTTGTACTGTGTATTACCTACATACACACTATATCCTTGGTACATGACCAAGTGGATAAGTGTGCTTAGAGAGATTAGTAATGGGTGCATTACTAACTCCGTAAGTCCCTCCGAGTAACGTCCTTAGGGGTCTACGTATCCGCTATTAATTCTCTTCGACAAGAGAACCACAGGTTAAACCCGGAGTTGACGGATAAAGTGCAACTCAAATAAAGAGTCGGAACTTCCTAGGGAAACTAGGATAAAGCTCCGACTATATCACTTAAACTGTGTAGTCACGACACCCCTGCCCAAAGGCCAGGGGATTTACGCCACAAGGGAGGAGAGCCTCCCCTGTGGCGTATACACAGCCCTTGCAAAGGTTTTCCGACTCCGGATATGCCGGTGGCGGACTATATAATTGGTATGCCGGGTGAAGGGCAATATTGCCCTCAAATACCGGTGGCAGATCTTGCCACCGGTCCTCCCACACCCATACCGTTATGTGACATGCCCAGAAGGGCAGTAACGGTATGGCACCGTCTGCATCCTGCACAGGCAGGATGACCATATAATTATTAAATTGCGGATCCTGATAGTGGATCCGAACGCGGGGAGTTTCCCTCGCCTCAATCTTAGCCGTGCTAAGATTAAGGTTGGCTTGGGCTTTCGCCCGTTTTGCTGCATACGCAGCGTATCCGGGAAACGTAGCCAATGTAGCCAGGTTGGTACGTGCCATGTGTCTCTCCAATAAGCCGCCTTTAAAAGAGGGCAGCTCAAATAAAGAGTCGATAATACTTATCCTAGAAAAGAAGTCGGAACTTCCTAGGGAAACTAGGATAAAGCTCCGACTTAGTTATGCTTTACGAGCAGCACGAAGGCGCGCCACTAAATCTTTAGGCACTTGACGACAAGGACCAGACAAGATACCTATCAAGGTATCATACTCTCGCTTTGAAAACGCGTCCATCCCAGCGATTAGCCAGGACTCTCCATCGGGACGTTCAACCCTCCAACCGGTGTTAACCGGCACTGGGGACCAAGTCCACCAGCTACCATGAGGTAAGGTAGACTTATGCAGCAAGGCATAAATCTTGTTACCCCGCTCTAAGTAAAGCGTGTTTCCACTAATTTCTAGCCTCAAACTAAACCTGACCAAGATCTTGATCACCGTGGCAAGGTGCCACTTATATACGTAAAGCTTAACATTGTAGCGGTTAATCTCCGGTGGCTCAACGGGAGCCAACATTACTGCGGCTACCCAAAGGAGGCAGCGCACCGCTGCTGGAGGGCAACTTACACCCTCCGCATAGTACGAGCCAGGGGCTAGACACCCCGGAATTTGTGATACCTGTAGGAGAGCGGTATAGCCCTCCTTGGGAATGAGTAGAATAACTCGACCCATGGTTGTGGGCACGACGGCCCTCACATTAAAGTCAAACATCCCGGTCAGGATGGACGAAACTTTTTCTTCGGTCACGTTTACTTTAAACATCTTGATGTCTCCAATAAGCCGCCTTTAAAAGAGGGCGAACTCAAATAAAGAGTCGATAATACTTATCCTAGAAAAACTGTCGAATGTAGTGCTAGTACATCCGACAGCTTGGTGGTCAGTTATTTAGATTGTCTATCCTCGCAGACCTACGAGGGTTAATTGGTTACGGGCTATCCGCGCATAAATCTTCAATGATGCTTAATACATCATCAAAGTCCTGTGCAGGAAATACAACCCCTAACGAAGTGATGACAGCCCAATTAAAGCCATCATGTTCGTAGAAGCCGTACACACCCAACTTAAATGTGCCGATAACGACATCTAAGCTAAGTGGTTCCACCACAGGAGGTGCCACAGAATAACCCATAAGTACCTGTCCCCAGATGCCCAGGTCCGTGGCATAACCCTGAATAGCAGGATTAAGCCCATCGCCATAGGCCCAGTGCAGATGCAGGTCTTCAATAACCTCATGAACGGTAATACGAGTACCATCCTTGAAGGCCTTGAATCCCCACACCTCACCTTGTGGGTTATAGATTTGCTCAACAGTAATGTTAAGCTCCTCTACAACCCCAACTGGTGGCAGGAAGAAATGGAGTTTATCCATGTTCTCCTTTCTCCCGCGTGCAGATAACCAGCTAGTTATCCTACGTCTTATGGAGTTCAATCAACAAATAAAGAGTCGATAATAATTAATCTAGAAAAGAAGTCGCTAACCCCTAGAGACTAGGATAAGTTAGCGACTTAACTTTTAGAAGCTAAAGTACGCGATGATCATCGCTATAATAGCGATGAACAAAGAACCTTCAGCAATCTTCTTCAACACAGAAATCACCTCCTTAGGTGTGTACCTAAAGAAGAGGTCGGGGTATTCCCCCGACCTACTATTAATCTTTACTAAACGTTAAGACACCTCCAGTATCAAGGTAGATACGAAGGATTTCCCAATCGCTTTTATACGATAGGTGTGGAAGGAGTTTTTGAAGATCTCCTTTCATACCCATACGTATAAGCAAATCTGGGGTTTGGAGCCACGAACTCCAGTTGAGTTGGTTTGTGCAGTGACTAAACCAATCATTATCTAAATTGCCCGTACGAGCAAGTTGACTGATTTGGGAATCAGTCAAGGTGTAAAACTTCTTATCCCGCGCTTTAAGCGGGACAATGAGTTTCCCGGGTAGAGCATTAGGCCCCACCTGTGCAGCAACTCTCTGCTGTACCCGGATCTCCCCTAAAGGAGTGCCCACGATTCCCCACCAAAGATGGAACAAATCATGAACAGAAGGTACTGCTGCCCCCTGTTCAATGTACCACTGACAAAGGGAACCCCCCCCTTGTAGTCTAAATAACTTTATGGGACATTGTTGCTCCGCGTCATCAACGCGGATAAACAATAGCGAGCCCATCCGGTGACCACTCTTCTTAGATAATCCCATGATCCTCTCCCTGGAGTACCTCTACGAAATTGTAGAGCAGTAGTCCAAGAAAAAGAGTCGGAGGTTGCTAGCCTCCAACTCTTTATTTACTTATTGCGGTGGGAATTCAAAGAACTCCACGATGGTAGTCAACGGGAGGTGCACCCATTTAGAGTAATGCACCTCCGTTAACATAACATTTGACGCATAGGGCAGGGTGCCCTCAGTCATGGAGAGTGTAATATGAGGGTGCGTGTTATCGCACACCTCCTGGATCTCCTCAGGAAGGAGAACTGACAGGGCTTGCACCCTATCATCGTGGTGTGACAGCATAGCTGTCACAATAAGCTGCTGACCAAGCAGGTGTTGATAGCCGACGCTATCAACCCCGAACTTGAGCGTGCAATGGAAGTGTTTAGCTTCCACTGGAAACTCGAAGTTCACAGCAGCTTTGACTGCTGCGATGGCCTCAGCAGTCAAAGAAAGCCAAAGAATTCCCTTTGCCATGTCATTCACCTGGGGTGTGAAAGATTTGCCCCAGAAAAGAAGTCGGTAATCCCTAGAGAAACTAGGATAGATTACCGACAGCTAGCTACAGGTAGACCCTGCAGTTAGTCAGGAGTATAGGATACTCCTCTCTTAACCAATCTCGATCCTCCTCTAAAAGAGGGACAGGATCCTCATTATCAATACGATAATGAGTGGCACGATTGCACACCTCATCACCGTTCATTATATCTTCAACAATGTAACCATCTAAGGTTACAAACTCACTGTTAAACATGGAGCAAAGCTCCTGTGTAATATAGCTCTTACTCCTAAAAGGAGTAATGGGGCCTAAGTCCCCATTGTTAATTTGATCTCTCTCGACTGTATCCCGGGTAACTTTACCCACAGCCAGTAAACAAAACTCATAGGCCTCAGCAGTAAACTTGATCATGGTGAACCTCCTTGACAGAGAGGGGAACCACCCCGAGATCTTTAATAGAGGATCTCAGAAAAAGAGTCGAAGACTATAAGAGGAGGCTCTTACAATCTTCGACTCCAGTTAGGCATCATAAACAAGGGTATTACCCCCAGCTTTCTGAAAGCCTAAACTTAAGAAGGCCAAGCTCCGATGCTCAGCCAAGCCATCCCCCTCATAAGGAATGGCCATTACTTCAACCCCAGCCAAGGGGCCAGCGGTCCATTGGCTGAAGGTACGACAAAGCCATCGTACAATCCGGACTTTCGTCCTAACTTCAGCACTAACAATAGTATAACTATTATTAATGCTAAAGCTAATAGACCCCGAGCTTGCAGTCCCACGGAACTCAAGCTCAACGGCAACCCCATCAATTAGGGTTACCGCTTTGATAATGTCTAGTTCCATATTAGAAACTATCACAACAGAAAAAGAGTCGAGGCAGTTGCCCCGACATCTTAGTTAGAATTTCTTACCCGCGCTAACTACGCGGACACCCCTAAAGTCCAGCCCCAAGCTGGTCTAGGGTGATGAACCCTAGCCTCCAAGCTTGAAGCCAACAGTTGGAAGGGGTGCACTCCTCAACTGTTGTGAACATCTTCACTACCAACTGGCGCTCAGCATCAGTCAGTAACAAAGCTAACTGTGGGCACATAAAGAATCACCTCCTTAAGGTTATGCTCACAGAAAAGAAGTCGAAGGGAAGGCCCTCCAACTTCTTTTAGGTGATAAGAAAATAACTATCACCATACTCGGCAAAGCCGAGTGAATCAAGAAATTTGCAGCGGACACTGTGATGGCCATCACCATCACAGGGAAACGCGCAAACAATGGTGTTTGCGGGGAGACCCGCGATGTGTGCTTTTACAGCACGGTACGCGGTACGGACCGCGCTTGTTGGGACGACGCTGTGGTTAGCAGCATTGTAACCAACGGAGCCATTAACATCTGCATCGAGGACGATGCAGCTGACGTAATCATCACCGAAGAAGTCTTCGGTGACGAAGAAGTTGACGCTAAGCGCGCCAACGGTGATATCAGCATTGAAGCTGACATCAACAGGAGTATTAGATACTCCTGCTTTGAGATTAGTAAGTTGGCGAATGGTATTCATTCCCCCCCTCCTTCTGTTACCCAGATTAGGTAACTCAAATAAAAAGTCGGAGGATACAGAAAGAAAGTCGTTAACTCCTAGGGAAACTAGGATAAGTTAACGACTAGTCACTTAAGGGCAGCGATAAACGATGCAGATGGCTGCATCGAGAGTAGCCAAATACAGGGCTAATCCAACGTTGACAAGAATCGCGGCGAGGGCCGCGATTAAAATATCCAATGCGTATTTGCGCATGGTGTCTCCTTGTTACCCAGATTAGGTAACTCAAATAAAAAGTCGGTATATACAGAAAAGAAGTCGGTAACCAAGGGGTTACCGACTATGAGATTAGAATCCAAGGGCGCTAAGGCCATCTTGGATTGTCTTGAGTCTAGTTGGGGTGGTACGATACCCCCCTGCTAGACAGACAAGATGAAAATATAAATCTGGGTTTTTTGTACAAAACGGATTTGCCGAGTATACGGTATCCACCGAAGGGGTGAACACGGAAACGGAAACGGAAACAATCAAAACAAAACGGATTAACTTTGACATTTGAACTCCTTAATAGTGGAGGACAAATAAAGAGTCGAGGCACAGAGGCTCCCAGTGTCAAGGGTATGAGCTAAAAAATCTAGACGAAAACACATATATGCCGGGGGGGTATAGCAAGTACATATATGGCCTATTCAGAAAATTTCTAATTTTTTGGTGGGAAGTCGGAATTTCCCGATTCGAATCTGATATGGTTAGAAAGTATACACCGGAGAGTTGCCTTATGCCATTTTTAAATACCCTAATCGGATTCCTATCCGAGAATACTAACGGTGGGGTTATTGTAGATGTAACTCAGAAAGATTCACCAATAATCTACGTGAACAAAGCTTTTGAAGAACTTACAGGATATAGCGCTACAGAAGTAATAGGAAAGAACTGCAGATTTTTACAAGGCGGCGACAAGAATCAAGTCGGCATTCTACAATTAGGATTAGCGATTAACCAAGGAATAGGCTGTAAAGTATTGCTCCGCAATTATAGAAAAGACGGCTTAATGTTTTGGAATGATTTAGCAATCACGCCAATCAAAGATGACGAAGGAAAGGTAAAATATTATATAGGAATTCAATCCGATATAAGTGCAAGATTAGAAGGAACAAGAAGTTCTCAGGATACTTTAATCAAGTTCACTAAACTGGACATGGAGTTATTACAGATCCAAAGAGACATAAGTAATCTATTAAAGATTGTACAGATTGGAAATGGTAACCCGAGTTTAATTCGTAGAGTGGACAAAGTGGAAACAAGATTAGATGACGTGCAAAAAGATATCTCTGAGTTAAAAGCTTTATATATAAGTGAAAGTGAATCTATCAGAGATACTTTAGGAACAATAGTAGAGAACACGCAGACTAATAAGGGCACAACCAGTGCAGCAATAATTACAGCAATAGCCACAACAATCATAGGATTACTAACTATTTTTGGTCCTCAATTAGTAACCTTATTACATTTAGTTAAGTAACCTTAATACCCGATATTACTTTCCTCAAGTAGTCATTACAGACATATCATTCCCGGCCACATCTTGGAAGTGGTATTCATATTCCTGATTATTAATAGAACTAAGATAAGAAGTCTGATTTAATTCAGAATCATCATATTCATCAATAGAATCAGTAATAGAGACCTCCGCGATATTAAGAACATCAGACTCTCCAGCAGAGTTAATAAGCTCAAGCCGATATCTTTCAGCTTGGGCTTGTTCATATTCATTCTCAATAGCTTGAGCAGTCAAGGAAGTAACAGGGGATTCTTCTCTAGTAGCTGTCCGGACAGCCATAGCCGCAGATAACCCCGCGGCAAGCGCACCAAACGCGGCAGTAATAAGTCCGGATCCCATATTAGCAAGACCACGAGAAGCAAGTTCTCCAACATTAGTACCTTCTTTCCCTATAAATTTAGCAATAGGTGTTGTAATAACATCAGATAGGATAGTACTACCAACAATATTTCCTGCAAGACCGAGGGCATAGCCCCCTAAGATTTCATGTCGGGTATCACTATCAGACATATCCCTCATAGATTTAACTGCAGAGGTAATATCCGAGGCCATCATAAAAGCGGATCTCATAGGAGCGAAAGTATTAGAAGACATAAGGCCATGACCAACAGATCTACCTAATTCAGCAGGATCAGTATTAGACTCTCTACCTAAAGCGCCACCAACAATAGAAGCACCGATAGTAGTAACTGCCAGCATACCATATCCAAGGAATCCCATAGGAGTATTATTAGACATAGCATTTTTAAAGTTTCTAATAAGGCCACTAGGAGGATTAATATGTGCGCGCAGTTCATTAGATTGCGCTAATCTAGTAACCATTTCATTAGCTTCATAAGGATTCATTTGTTTAATATTATTATGTAAAGCATTAGAGAGATCCACAAGATTTTGATTATGTTCATTAGAATCTGGTGCTGAAGTAGACTCATAAGCAGCTTGTGCAATAAACATCATAGTTTCCTTAGCAGTTTGTCCAGAGATACCTAATCTAGAAGCATCACTAATAGCACGATCAATAATAAGTTTTCTACCTACAATTCGTTTAGCCGTTTCATAATCAATTACTTTGCTTTGTGGTCCAGCACTAGTAGAATATTCATGAGTATAACTTGCAGTACTGGGGTCAGTACCAATCATACCCGTAGCTCTAATATAAGAAACACCATTAACAATTTTACCAGAACCATTAACATAAATTTCCCCTGGGAAAGCTCTAGGACCATGGCTAGAATATTCAAGAATTTTATCAACAGCATCACTAAAAGTCTTAGTCTTCATAGTCTCATCAATAGAGGCTCTAAAGCCAGACATAATTTCTTTAATATTTACATTATGTAATTTACCTCTACCAAGGATATCAGTAATAGTAGTACCAGCACCTTCACGGCTAGCAAAGTTTACTGATTCCGTAATAAGGGCTTGACCAATATGTGCAGCGGCCAAAGCCAAATCACCAATATCAGCTTTACTTTCAGTAGTTAAAGCTTTCTGAACCCCATACATCTTTTGAATATTAAGTAATCCTTTATGCATAAGTTCATTAACTTTATTACGGGCATCAGGAACAGAAAGGGGATCAAAGTCAATAGAACCCAATCCAGCTTCACCAAAAGGAGCAATAGTATTACTAGTATTAATACGACTAGCCATAAGTTCACGCTCATTTAAAGTAGAAGTAACAAACTTAAATAGATCATGATACTGGTGTGCTTGTAGAACTCTATTCATAGTATCTTGAAGATCCTTAGTATAAGTAACAGTACCAGTAGTATCAGTAGCAAAAGCTCTAAGAGCAGCAATATCAGAATTATTCATTGCCGATCTACCCAGACTATCTTCTGCAAGCGTAACCAACCGGGTAATCTTCTCACTACTCCCTCCAGTAACTAATTCTTCATCTAAGGTTTGGAATAAGTTAGCCGCAATTCTACGAATAGTTTGCAGTTTAGTATGAGGAACTTCTTTAGCAAAGTCATGAGCAATTTCATCACTACTAAGAGATCCCACATGTGCTGCAAGAGCACCATAGCTTAAATTTGTAAGGATTTTATTAGAGATAGATTCTGTAAGTGGAGTACCGGCATTACCTTGGACAGCAGATATATAATCTGCAACAGGATTAAGAAGCCCAGTAGCTTGAACAGCTTGATCAAGAGCTGCAGGTTGCAACTTAGTTTTAGTAGGCTTGTCTTCATAAGCATTCTCATACAATTGATTTAATGCAGTATACATTTCGCTAGGAGATACTCCGGTAGCAGCATTAGGTTTAATACCTTCTCTTCCCAGCATTTGCATTTGATAAGCAATACGAGATACAGACTCAATCGTTCTAGCTTTAGCTTTACCCATACTATCCGCTTGTAAAAACTCATGACTAAATATATGAGAAGTAGTATCATAAAGCATACCCATATACTTAGTAGCCACTTGAGCAGTTTGTTGAGTAGCAGCCGCGGCTATATTTTGAGGCATAATAACAGGGAACATTAGTTTAAGGTAACTATTAACAGTTCCTTCATTAGCAGAATACGCAGCCAAATGTTGGCTTAAGGTTGGATTACCTTGTATAGTATTAAGTTTATCTTCAACAGAAGCAGATTTAAAAGCTGCGGCGCCTGCCGCTCCAAGTTCTGTTGAGACAACAGTTTCAAACTCAGCACTATGAAAGTGATCAATAATTTTAGTAGTAGATTCATACTGTGCTCTACCAAACTTATTAAGAAGAATAGAGTCTTCAATTGTTTGGGCATTAAGTCCAGAAAGAACTCTTGATTGACGTTTGAAGGTAGCTAAGATATTAGTATCAGAGGTAACATTTGCTGTTACTTGTTCATGAAGACTAACAATACGTTTATCCTCCATAATTCTTTCAGCAGTTTCTTCAGCAGATGTTGGGCCAAGTACACCATAAAGTGCATCATAAGTACTATGAACCGCATCAACTCCTGAAGTACCATAAGGAATAACAGTAGTATTTACCGCTTGTCCAGCGCTACGTAATCTATTAGTAGAATCTGTTACAGCTTGACTAATATCTGTAGTAGTAGGTGTTCTACCCAGGCGTCTACCAATAATAGCATCACGTTCAGCCATTGCTTGTGCGCTACTAGTAAGAGCTTGAATGGTAGCCATATCCCCGTCATAATCCCCTTGCTGGTAGCCCATAGCAAACTTAGACACGAATATACTATCAGAATTATTCGCGAATCCTAGCTGCACTCCGCGTCTTCCAGCAGCACGATTATTAAGAGTTCTCAGAGTAATAACCTTCAAAGCGGCGGGGGCAACACCCTGAGGTGCTCCTGCTCTTAGGAACATACTAAAGAATCTATCACTATATGCATCCACCTTAAGCATACTAAAAGTGTCATTAATAACACCTAATAGATTACGATCATAGCCTTGTTTAGTAGTAGGATCTAAGATACCATAAGATTCCGCATGATGACGAAGACTATAGCCATTAAGTTTAATATCATCTAATATAGAACTGCCAGCAGTAGAACCAACCAAAGTACTCTTTAGAGTAGTTTCATCTAAAGTAAAGGGATTTGTAACAAAAAACTTAGGGTTAGTATAAGTATGAGCTTTAGTTAAAATATCAAACCCACTATCTAAGATTTCTTGATCTGCTCCCCCAGAGTAATAAGATTTATTAGATTTAGCTTTAGTAACATAATCATTCACCACACGTAATGCAGGATTAAGTCCCAGAGCAATTTCTCCCAACTTAACCTGATTAGATTCCATAGTAACACCAGAACCCCCGGCCGCTCTATGAATAGTGGTAGATAAGTATTGTTGATAAGTATCAGAATCAAGTAGGTTAGAAAGCGCTGTAATATAATTCCTCTTAGCCTCATTAAGAGATTTCAGGTAAGAATACTCTTCAATAGATAACCCGTAGTTAATAAGCTTTTTACCATTAGCATTACTAACATTCTGACTCATATATTGAATCTTAGACATATTAGTATCAGGATCTATTTCCTTTAAGGAAGTCGGCATTTGGTTAAAGACTTTAGTAATCTCTTGTTGACTTAGAACAAGTCTATTAATATATTGATCTGCATTATCTCTATTAGGATTTACATTAATAGATAATTGTTTAAGTTGTTCTGCTCCCAGTACAGGAATAAGTTCAAAGTCTAAGATAGTAGATTCAATATTTCTATGTACTCTAACTGCATTAGGAATAGCGGCCCCTAATTCAAATGTAGGAATCAGGACAGTACCCTTCTGCCTTGCGGCAAGTACTTCCTGTCTATATTTATACATATCAGTTTCATTAATTCCACCTGCTGTTCTATCTGCCGCAGAGGTATTAACTAAGGTTTGTATTTTAGTATTTAAATCTATTTTATTAGTACTAGATAATACATAACCAACAGCAGATTCTTTAGCTGATCTATACATAGAATCATACAAACTATGAATAGCCATAGCTTGATTTCTTGTCTCTTCATTTACGACCAAGTGAGTAAGATCTAATCCACCATGCCATTGAGTATCAAAGGCAGGAGCAAATTCAGTTAAGCCTTGACTAAAAGCGCCGACAAGGAACATTCTCCCAATAGCTTGTTGAGTTAATTGTCTTAAGAGACCTATCTGTGATTGTTCACCGACAAGATCAGCAAAGGGAGTATTAGCAGTAAAGCCAAGGTGATCTGAATCATTAGCATAGTGTTCATATAAAGAAGCGTACTGACTAAACATATTAGCAGAAGTCTTGCGGCCAAATCTGGTATCATCTGCTCTAAAGGTATCTTGAGATAAAGTAATCAGATTAAAGTTAGGAATAATCTGTTGTAATCTTTGTAGAGCTGTATTATCTTTTGGTTTAGCCCCGAGCATTTGTCCTAATACAGAAGAGACTAAACCATCTAGTTCCTCATTAGCTGGGATTCTACTAGCTCTAACTTGTGTTTTAACCTGAGTATATAAAGAAACAGCTTCAATCAAGTAATAAGTAAAGTCTAATTTATGAGCTTGTGCTTGTTTTGCAGGAAGGATAAATCCAAACTTCTGACTTTGAGGACTCATTACTTCTGTATAAGCCTCTTTAAACAACTGATTAATATATTGTGCAGGATCAGCATGTTGTATAAACTGATATAATTCATTATAGAAACCATGAGGAGACCCCGCAGTATAATAACTTTGCATAGCTGCCTTGACTTCAGGAGGTGTTTTATTATAGAAATCAATTTGCTCCTTAGACATTTTATTAACTAAACTTTCAGTAAGCTTTTTAACATCCTCAATAACTTCTTGAGTAAGTGTCTGCAAATGTTTAGTAGAACTATGTGTTTGAAGATTTCTTAATTCCATAATCTTCATGAAATCATCTTCATTAGTAGCCATTAACGCGCCATATCTAAGTTTAAGGGCACCAGACATTTTAGGTTGTGTCCCATACTTAAACTGTTTAGGAGATACAAGTCTATTAATAAGAGGGCTAGCTGTTGCCAAAGATCCCTTAAGTTTTGTTCTAAAGTCAGCACCATCATTAACAAAGAGTTTATCTTCATCAAAGACATCATTATTCATCAAGACATCTTGAACAGCATTACTAAGTCTAAGGAATCTTCTAGCCCCAATACCTCCATAAATACCATCTAAGGCATTTGCTTGCGTTTCGGCATAAGTTCTATTCATACCTGCGGTAGGACCTTTAGTATCAAGCAATCTAGCAGTAGGATTAGTATAAAGTTTAGCTTTAAAAGTGACAGCAGTATTACCAGATTGTTCTGGATCCACATTAATCATAACAAACTGCATTTTAGCGCCGGTTCTATTTTCAGCTAAGTTAGGAACTTCAACAGTAAAACCTGCCCCCATACCAACAGATTTCTGTAGATTAGTAACAGCAACTTTAAATTCATCTTCAGTATAAAAGTTACCCGCAGTAACTAAATCTCTTAGTTTAGTAACTAAGTTATTATGTGTGTTTTGATCTGCGGTTGTTTTATAGGGTTGGAATCTGATAGTAAGATCTACTAACCGCACTTGTGTAGTATCTAAAAGATCATAACCTATTTCAGGATTAAGTCCGGCCTCACCAGTCGTAAGTGCAACCACTTGCAGTGGTTCCCGAGGTCTTTCTATAGCAGCAAGCTGAGCTAATCTTAAAGCATCACTAGCTTCACCATAACCCATATGATAAACGGGTTCAGGCAAACCTGTTTCTCTAAACTGATTAGTAGCAGGATTAAACTGCCCATATTGATAAGAGAATCTAGGCGAAGCCAAGTTCTTAGTTCTTTGTCCTAATTGCCCAATAGATTTATGTGCTGTAAGAACGGCAACCATAGGAATTCTAAAAGGAGTTCCCGCGGCAGTATTACCGGTAACATCATCAAGTTTGTCATAAGCCTGCATTCTAAAAGCAGCTTCCATAGTAAGAATAGAAGCAGCAGGATCTCCAATCTGAGTAATAGCTCCAAGCTTCTTAGCTTTATATCCTTTAGTTAATTGGCTTTGCATAGACAGAGAATACATAGTCTCTGAAGTACCATCAAGGTTATAAACAACTCCTTCAACTCCTGGAGAATCCGGACTAACTGGAGCCACTTTAATAACTTGTTCATTAGTAGTAAATAGATCATCATACATAAAAGGTTGATACTTATTACTATCCCCAAGTTGAGAATACCCCATAGTTTTAGTAGGGATAGGAACAGAAGCTTTAGTAAGCATTTTAAAGATAATACGCATCTCTTCGGTATTAAATCTACTCAGATCTTCGTTAGTTCCGGTAGATTTAATAATTCTATATTTCATCAAGCGCATTTTATCAACAGTATCAGTAAGAGTAAGATCAGGATTATCCAATGCTCTATCATAAGCGCGTAATCTTTGTACCAATTGATATTCCGCGATCTGTCCTAAAGCAATAATAGCTTGAGCGGAATTAAGTTTAACAGTTTGATTAGCCCCAAAAGTTCTACCAGCAATAACACGTTCTTTATCTCCGGTATTAATAAGCATACTTGAGATTAAGGTGTCATATTTCTGCATATAGATATCACCTTTTTCAGTGAACCCAATATCATAGTTAAATACATCTTCCCCTGCATATTTAAGTCTAATTCTAAGACCTGATTGCGGTATTCCTGGTAAATGTTCTTGCATAAAGAGTTTAGAATTTAATCCACCCTTTTGATTAAATTCCATAGTTTGTCTAATAAGCTCACTAGCTTTATTCCAAGAAGCTTTAGTACCAAATGCTTGTCTAGCCGCATTATTAAACTCCGCAGTACTACTATAAATAGGACTACGACCACTAAGGGTATCTTCTCTAAAGAGTCCAAGTTCTTGTAGTCCTGATTTAAGTTGCCCTAATAATTGTGGATCATGTGAGTCTTTATTACCAATAAACAAACCAGTCTCAGTATTACTGCGCAAAGCTCTAGCACTAATATTAGCCGAGGTCATCAATCCATATTGGGCATCACCATACTGATTAGTAACCAACATACTAGTTTGGTGTTGAAATCTTTGTGTAGACGAAAATCTAATCTTCCCGGCGGCAACAAGTCTATCAAATTCCCCGGGGTTAGTAGTATCAAAATATCGTCTAGCTTGTTCTAATCTAACATCCCCCCCAAGTTCTAATGGAGATCCCAGCATTAAAGTAAATCTATCTGTATTTAAAGCCTTAAGTATCTTAGTACTTATACCCGAAATAGTATTAGAAGATAGATCTAACTGATTAGTTAGTAAGTATCCTCTAGAAGTGCCCTCATCTAAGACAGTTTGTAATAATTTATCCAGAGCAAGTTCATTAAGGTTACTACCCGTAGTACCAATAGGCCCTCTAGTATCTATAAGAGCAGTAGTTTGATATTTAGTAACTGCATCTATAGCATCAGTAACCAATAATTGTTGATACTGGGTACCAAGGCTAGCTCCAGTAAACACAGATTCCACCCCAGCGCTATATTGTCTAATCTGTTTACCAACCAAAGTACTATCATTAAGCAGATTAGAGCCATGTAAACCAACAAACATTTGGTTAAACTGTGATGGATTAGTATAAGGTTCAGACATTCTACCAGTAGCACTAGGAGTTAAGTTCTGTTTACCCAACCCAGCAAATGCTATAAGTTGCCCATCCCCATACACAGATATATTCTTTTGGTGTTCAATTCCGCCACTAGAACCACTACTAAGATCTTCATGGAAAACCCCAGAGGCACGAATCATATCATCAATAGCATTTACATTTCCACTAGTAAACGCATCCAGATAAGTTCTACCCCCAACAATAGATCTTAAAGCATCACTATTAAGAACAATAGAGCCACCCCTACCTTGTTGTAAGAATGCTAGATTAATATCTAGTTTACCCCCATATTCAGCATCAGCCAATTGTAATAAGTTCTTAGCCATAGCAAAGACTTCCAAGTTACCTGAGGTAATACTACTAGAAGGTGCTTGCACAGTTAAGTTAATAGTTAATTTATTAAGGCTATTCTTAACAGTACTTCTAGGATTAAGTAGATAATCTGTAGCTGCGATCAGCATTTGATTAATCTGCCCTTCTTGTTGGAAGAAGGAGCTAAAGATAGTCGCTTCACTAAAAGCAACAGGACCAATACCCGCAGCAGCAAACACATTAGCAAAGCTAGCTAAAGTAGGAGCACTAAGAATACCAGTAGGAGTTTCAGTAACATTTAGTAGAGATCTAAACCCCAAAGGATCCTCATTAAACTTAATACCTTTACGAACACTAGCAATACCCACAGTATCAAGCAAGAAGTGATTAGCCATAACAACCTGCATAGCACTAGAAGCAATGGCACTCATATTCAAATAGAAGTCATCATTAGCAAGCCTATCTGAGTCAAGAGTATTAATAGCAACTCCAGACTTAGTATAGAAATTTCTAAGTTCAGAGCTATAACTTTCTACAGGTTTAAAGAATGGTTGTAATGCACGTTTAAGTCTTCTATTAGGTTCTTGAGTAGGGTCAAAGTAA
>Ga0209085_1000180_pt1 | contig 48708 bp, 67 predicted proteins | sample C_131016_EF_Meta_FD_187310 | JGI IMG/M metagenome (GOLD analysis project Ga0209085, IMG submission 187310) | Freshwater microbial communities from Lake Croche, Canada to study carbon cycling - C_131016_EF_MetaG (SPAdes) (version 2) | ecosystem: Environmental > Aquatic > Freshwater > Lake... | reverse complement strand
CCAGCACCCTTTTCCACAGACAGCTTTTCTCCGCGTCCAACTGCTAGGCTTGGGCCGCCTTCTTTCATTTTGGCCGTTTTGGCCGATTCTTTAAAATCAGCAGCAGTTGGAGCGCCTTTGCTTCCCGGCTTACGCATGCGCTCACCAGAACCTTCAGCTATTCTTTCTTGCTTGGCATTGATATTGTCATACAAGCCGCCTCCTTTAAATTTTTTGCCCTTGTCAGCCTCGTTAAATTCTTTGCCAACTTTTGTAGGGATGCCAACTTTTTTGGCAAACGCAGGGTTATGTGCGACTGCCGCCATCAAACGGTGTTGGGAAGGTGATTTGCTTGGCATGATCAGTCAGGATTCTTGATGATAACAATGCTGAAGTTTGCCGTTACATTGGATGATGTTGTGGCGCTTGCCCGGACTTCGATGTCTGTTTTTTCCGTAAAACCTACCGGGTAATTCAACGGGATGGCAAAAGAACCGCCGTTTGCGCATCTGCCTTGAATTGTGTTGTCAAAAACCCCGCCCAACGGCCTACTGTACAAACCAATGTTTGTATATGCATTAGCGGTAGTAACACCGGAAGAACAGAGAAAATCAAAAATGTAACCCGTATATCCAGCAGGAACGGTGTAAATACAAGCCGTTGCGCCGCCATCAGCGGTATAAACACCATATACAGTAGCAGGTTTTCCTGTCGTTACCGCCCCAACCCCCGCGTAAATATTCCCAGCCGCCGCACCGCCAGAACCCGCTGTATTGACCATTAAATGCAATACACGCAAAAAAGTAGCAGTAGTAGTAACAGCGGTCTGGCCATTCAATGAAACTGTTTCATTGATTTGGTTGTAACTGCCATCAAGACCGTAAACAGTGACAGTTCTTGCACCAGTTCCAGCCGCAGTATCGTTTGTGTCTGAACTCGAAACTTTTATTGCAACCGCGCTTGCTGGGTACGCATAAACCGTACTCTCACTCCATACAGTTTCATATGAAGTGCCAACAGTTGCATTAAAACCAGACACAAATACCGGTGTGTGCCCGTCAACTTGTCCACGGCTTACTTGCAAATCAAACGGTTCATAAGCGCCCTGACGAGTGGCGGAAGAGTAAGTTCCCATCTAAATCTCCTAAAGAGGGAGGGGCCGAAGCCCCTCACCCATTACTTAACGCGACCACCCTTTTTATAGGTGCCAGACAACTGGTTAATTGACACAGGCGTCGGAGGCCGCTTGCTACCTTGCGGCATTTTCTCCGGACGACCCGAATCATTCACCGAGCCTCCAGTAGCGTACTTTTGGGCGCCGCCTTTGACGGAAGGATTGCCCATCATCCCACCGTCAACAGCTTTTTTTGAGGAACCGCCCTTCTTGTAGCCAATGACTTCTTTGCGGTTCGGCGAAGCCTTGCGAATGATTTGGCGCTCAACTTCCGTAACGCCACCCTTCATCGGACCACCGGGCAGCTTGCGCGGCTCACGACCTTTCATGAAGTCTTCCATCATCGAAGGCCCGGGCAGATTGCGCCCTTTCATGAGGTTTTCAAAATGACGACGTTCTTCATCGCTCATATACCCCGGACCCATAAGTTCCGTAGCAAGTTCACGCTCACGGTCCGTCGGGCCACCATCAGCCATCTTCTTGGTGCGGCCACCCTTTTTGTAACCGCCTGCATTGCCTAGCTTGACGCCACCAGTCTTGGTGTTGGTCTTGCCCGGAGGAGTGGTCGAGACATTACCCTCAACACCACCACCCTTGGCGTAGCAACGGCCGCCCTTCTTATAACCACCGGCGTTGCCCTTCTTGACTTCGCCGGTCTTGCCGCTGGTCTTGCCGGTGTACTCAGCAGTGTGCATCTTGGTATTGCGATACTCACCGCCTTGACCTTCGGTGTTGATGATGCCGCTCTTTGAGAGACCGCCTTCGGCCATCTTGACCTTGCCGCCCTTCTTGTAGCCGCCTTGGCCCATGGCAACGCCGCCAGTAGCGTAACAATCGCCGCCAGCCTTCATTTTTGGGGCACAAGCACCGCCCTTCTTCAGACCCTTGTGAGCCTTCGAGGCCGGCATCGACTCGTGCTGCTTCAGCTCTTTCTCGGTCTTCTTCATCATGCGCATTTCTGCCATGTGCTCTTTGCTGGTCTCACCGCCTTCCTTGAGGCCCATCATCATTGCCTTGCGGCGGGCACCCATCGACGGCTTGCCCGGAGCGCGGACAACAGCATTGACAGCAGGACGACCAATCAGAGCAGGGGTACGAGCCAAAGCGCCCAGAACACCACCGTCCATCATCTTCTTGCCAGCCTTATGGCCATCCTTGGCCTTCGGCATCGTGGCATGACCACCCTTCTTGAGCTTCAACTCAACGGTCGGCTCAGTGGTCATCATCTTGACCATCGGTTTGAACTGTCCCATTACTGCCTCCTATTAGGCTTGGGTGACGCCGAGGGCGCCAACGCGGGTAGCATTCGGACCAACTGCAATTGCCGGCAGCAGGATGCTCATCACTGTACGAATAATGCCATTCGACGCAGTAGCAGGGGTGTATGTACCGCGAACATCACCAGTGGTGGTCGTAGCAGTTGCAGTGTCAGCGGCGACAAACGTCCCAGCGTCATCCGCCAGTGTGTTGTTACTCTTGACGCTTGCCACATAAGCCACGTTGGCTACGCGAACCGGAATACCCAACACGTTGGTTGTGCCAACAGTCAGAGCAGTACCAGTAGCGCCACTCACGCTCACAGAAGTGATGAGGTAGAAGGCTTTCAAACCATTCACAGCAGTGCTTACAGCGGCGCTGGAAGTGATTGCTTCGCTCATCGCTTGACCGTAAACGTCAAAACCAGACACGGTAACAGTCACAGGAGCCACGCCCAAGGTGTAGGTCAATCCGGTCGGTGTACCTGCGGTGGTAACAACTGCCGCGCCTGCTGTAGTGGTCAGGGTCGCAGAGGTTGCTGTTACAGCGGTCAGGATGTAGGTTGTTGGGTTGGTGTAACCAGTGATAGTGCCTGTGCCACCCAAAGTGCCAGAGATAGTCAGGCGCTGACCAGTTACCAAACCTGCTTGCGAGGTGAAGGTGATTTGACCACCAGTGCCAGCAATAACAACACTAGACAAAGTTGAGGCAGCGGCAGTTGCAGTTGTCACGCTGACGCCGCGAGGCATATCAAGAGCCAAAGCAGAAACACCACCGGCGGTAGTGACTGACTTCACAGAAGTGCCAGCAGTCAGCGTCAAAGCACCAGCGGCGGCAGGAGTTTGTGACGCGGCGATGTTGTTTGCCGCGGCGGCTTGAGGAACCATGTCCCACACATAGATGCGACCCAAGGGGCCAACACCAAGGCTCATTGGGGCGGGATTATCGAAAGGCTCCAAGTCATGCAAAGTCAACGCAGTACCGTTTGCAATGTTAATTGCTTGGTTCAGCGTGTAAGTGCCAGCGCCACCAGTACCAGTGCCAAAGGCAGTGATGTAGGTGCCATCAGTAACACTTGTTCCATCAACAAACATACCAACCACGATTGGAGCACCAAAGCCCACAGAAGTGATTGTCAAGGTTGAAGAGGATGAGCCACCAGTGCCGCCAATTGCGGTGGTGGAGTAATTGCGCAGACCCGTACCTATGTAGGTTTGGGCGGGGCCTAGAAATAGGTCATCAGAAAATTGAGGCATCGTCTTCTCCTTGAAAAGCTTGACGAATTAAAGGGAAACAGGGGGCCGAAGCCCCCCGTCTTTGCTACTTACACACCCGGGGTGCCGTACATGGCACGCCAGTCAGTGAAGCCGGTGTCATAACGCTCAGTTGCCTTGTAGCGCATGGTGTCGGTTTCAAAGTCACCTTCCATGGTCTTTTCCAGCTTACGACGCATCAGAAGCTTCATGCCTTCCGGAGCATCGGTCTGGACCCACCAAGCGGTGGCCGAGGTCAAACGCGACAGAACGGCAGCACCTTCATCAAGCAGACCAATCGACTTGATGGGGTTGATGTCGTTGTTGGCGTTGCCCGAACGGAGAACGCTCTTCAGCAGAACTTCTGCTTGGAAGATGTTGCCCGGGGCCACAACCAGTTGACGCGGAACCAGACGAATCTTCTTACCGTTGTTGTCCACAGCCTGACGAATCTGGATGAGCATTTGCTCAAGCGAGGTTTGCGACAGGTTAGCGGCGGTGGTCAGCAGGTTGCTGACGGTACCGTTAACAATCGGGTGCGAAGCCGAGTTCAGAGCCACGCCGTCACCACCCGGATATGCCGAGTTGAACGCGCGGTTCAACACGTTGGCGCACAGGGTTTCCTTGGTTTCAATCAGCGATTGAGCCAAGTGGCGTGCATAGACCTGACCGATACGGATGTGGTCGCCGTCTTCAACAAGCACCTTGGTCAGCGCGAAGGCCAGACCATAAACGTTGTAAACGTAACGCTTGAGGAACAGCACACCACCTTGTTGGTACGAAACCGGCGTGCCATCAGGCAGTTGCGGTGCCGCGCCAAAGCCGTACAGAACCGGCTCTTCGTGGTAGTTGCGGGGAATACCTTCTTGTTCGCGGAAAACACGCGACCATTCGTCGGTACGTTGGTCGTAGACACCGTCGAAGCACTCATTAAGAATGGGTTCGACAATGCTACGAAAGTCTGTACTGCGCATCGGGGCTGCCATTTTTTAGCCCTCCTTAGACGGCAACCGGCGTGTAGTTAGCGCCGGAGACGCGAACTTGGCCGAATTGGAATTGAGCAACCGTGGCGCGAACGATAACGTAAGCGTCACCCCAAGCATTGTCCGGGTACGGAGCAATATCAACGATGCGCATCGCAGCGACACTGTTGGCACCAGCAAGGGTGGACGACAGAGTTGCTTGCGACAGACCCGTGGTGGTCGAACCAGCAGTTGAGTTGGTGATGTTTGCTTCGTCACCAATCGACGACTGGGCAACCGAGCCATCGGTCTGGATTTCATAGACGATGTTCGGGTCGTTGTAGAAATAAGCCACGCACGAACCAGCTTGGTAGGCAGTGTTAGCCGGCCAGTAGTTAGAGACGCGACGACGACCAGTGGTATCGGTCCACTCAACGCCGGCAAATGCGCCGACGAAAGCTTCCGAGCCAGAGGCCACGACGATGGTGCCAGCGGTGTCATACTTAACCGGTTGGCCCTTCAGGATGTCGGTGTTATAAGCCGACGCGATGCCGCCAGCCAACGCTTGAGCGCGGTCCAAACCACTCGGGTGGAACGCAGGGCGCAGGCCAAACGGAGCGGAAGTTGCAGACATAATCTTGCTCCTTATTTGGATTATTACCGGCTAGAAAACTGGTGCCGGCAACGGTTTATCAATTTCGCCCAGACCTTCGCCTTCGACCTGTCCGAGACCACGTCCCGAACTATCACGCCCTTGAACTCGCTCTGCTTGGACGCGAATCTTGTTCGCCTCCTCCTGAGGAGCGTCATGGTGGAAATGCGCCATTACTTCCTGATAGATGTCCATCGGAATCTTGTACAGCAGCATTTCGTTACACGCGATAAACCCAATATGTTCGCCAGCTTTTACACGGTGATTGTCCATACCCGGCAACTCATCCGCTTTCACGGGCACGTAGCCAAGTCGAATCCGTTTATCAATACTGTCGTAACTATTGGTAGTAGAAAGCCAACATAGGTGCCACCCCGGGATATCCGGAGCATTGGGCAGCGCACTTTGTGTCCACTCATCCTTCCACATCTTGCGACGTTCGTCAGACAAAGCAGACTGTTCCTCCGGAGCGGCACGCGCATAGTCAAGACTAGCTCGCGATTCGCGGCCACCAGCAGAGAGAGACTTCTTGAGGCGAGAATCCATTCTTAACTCCTGTAACCGTTGTTTTGTCGTGCTTCTTGCGCGTAGCGTCGAATCATCTTCGCTCGCTTGTCCGGGTCATCCCAAAAGCCTGCGTCTTTCATGGCGCGAACTTGCTCGGGCGACAACGTAAACGTGTTACGCCCGCCGCTACCACTATTCGACATACTTTCTCTTCCTGAACCCGTCACAACATTCCTCGGTCGGCGTTGAGCAGATTTTCCTCCTGCCTGTTCAGTATAACGATGGGGCAGATAACGCTGCAAGCGATTATCTAATTCATCCCAATAATCAGCTGTACGAGGGTCCCAGCCCTCTTCAGCAAGAGCTTGGTCAATAGTTAAAGCAACTTTTACGTCCGGATTATTGTCGGCGGGGTTATACCAAGAGTTTCTAGACATCCACTCACTGGCATGACGCTGCAATACAGGGTCTGCGGCGGTTTGAGCCGGGCCTTGAGGTTGTTGGACCGCCCTTTTCTTCGCAGCCTCAAGCATTTCTAGATTTCGGCGCGATTCAAACCACATTTCTTGCGCAGAAGTCAGCAATTCACCGTCTTGAGAATTGGTTGCTTCGGCAATTTTGTGTTTTGCGAAGTTAATACGCGAACGCTGGTCATCAATTGCCTTATCTAAACGGGCAAAATCAGACGCAAGCGATTTACGCTCCTGAACGGCCATTTTCTCGGCCATTTCAGAAACTTGACGACGCAAAAACTGCAATTCAGTGCGTTCGGCAGAGTGAACCTGCTTGGCATACTCGCGACGAGCCTTACGTTTGGCCCGTTTTTGTGCCCTTACAGCCTCACTGTCGTCGGGATAGTCTTCATTATCCGAAGAATCGTCCTGACTATCAGAGCCAGCAGCCCCAATTTCGTCTTTTTCATCGTCTGACTGAGGATTTTCCATGCCTTCCGGCAAATCAATGGTCGCAGAACCATCTTTTTCCTCAATGACATCAATGTCTTTTAGCTCTTCTTTGTTGTCGCTCATACGAATGCCCTCACAGTCAACGGATTGCCGGTGATTTTGGCAATGACTTCGTGGTCATTGAGGACCATAAACAGGGCAGGCTCTTCCTCGCCGGGCACTTCAACCTCCCAGCGGTCACCACCCCACTTCGGAACCCGAATGTAATCACCAACGGCACACCATGACCCCTCAGGCCACAGCTCCATATCGTCGCGCTTGCGGAACGCAAGGGGACCAATCTCAATAACCTTGGCCACCATGTTGTTCCACTTCTCGGTTTCTTTGGTTTCGTGAACCAAAATAATCCCGGCACTCGTAGCTTTGTCTTTGGTTCGGCGCAGTTGTACTAGAACTCGCGCTCCAAGAGGCTTCGCACCGGGGTCTACAGCAGGAAATGCATCCCGCAAATCAGCGTCATTACACGCTACCGGCTCATTCATATTCATCGTCTTCCCTTAACAGGTTGTCAATAATGTTCAGGGTTGCTTGCAACCCCGCGTGTTCCCCCACCAGACGTTGATAGGCCGCAAAGTCTCCCGCAGTTCCCCGCGCAAGACTGACGGCTATCTCGTTCTGACGCGCTTTTACAGCACTTATGAGGTCAGACAGCGACTTCATGCGTTGTCTTTGTCAACGCCCTTGTTGCCAAAATTGCCATGGTCCGAGTTAGCCTCGGGCATGGTGGCCGAACCACGTTCTTGGAGCGAATCACCTTCAATCCAAGCACCGGCGGCCATCCGGTGATGTTGCTTTACTTCTTCGCTTTGCTCTTGCTTAACATCAGTTGCCATTTCAACCTCCTAGGTCACGCTGGATAGCGTTGTTCAACGTCATAGCAGTCTCATACTGCTCTTTGCGCAATTTGGCCTCGTCAATAGTCAAATCTGCGGCTTTCATGCGCTCCTTAGTCAGATTGTTTTCGGCGTTCATAGCCACTTCAATCTGACGGTCCATAGTCTTGCCAGCCTGTTCGGCTTGCAGACGTTGTGCTTGTAGTGCCAGCTCTGCTTGGTCACGCTGCGCTCTACGTTGCGTTTCAGCCATCGATGCCTGCAGGACTGCTTGAGCTTCAGGGTCCATCGGCGGTTGTTGCTGAAACTGCTTCATGTATTCGCCCAGTTGGCCAACAGCAGCAGTAATCTGCGCCAGAGTCTGCTGAGAGTCTTGCTTGACGTGCTCAGACGCCAGAGCCATGACGCGGTCAATCTGCTTGGCAAACCTCGACTCTTCATACTTGCCAAGTTTTGCTCCCGGGGTATCCGGGGTGGCGTAGTCATTCATCTGCTGTGTGTACCAGAGCAACAGATGCTGCTTGATGTGTTCAAGAGCCTGCGGAATGAAGCGCGGGGCAATCAAACGGCTGGCACCTAGGTTGGGGTCCATCGCGTAGTTCAGGTGAGTCATGATGTGCGCCAGATGGTCCTGACGCGGATACGCAAAGGCAGACTGCCCCAGAGTCATGGCGGCGTTCTCTTCTGCAGCGTTGCGCTCTTGAGCCTTGCCAGAGTTAGGCATCAACTCATTGACGTTCGGAACCTTCAGCTGTTTGAGAATCCGTGCTACCGCAACCCGTTGGTCAATCAACATCGGAAACTGTTGAGCCAACTGGAGAACCGCTTGAGACTGCGCCATGCGCTGGGTCTCAGAGAAGATGTGCGGGTCAGAGACAGGAACAACGTCGGTGTTGCGCTTGAAGTCTTCGCGCTTAATCGGCAGTTCAGCAACGACATCGCCTTTCTTCTGTTCGTCTAAATACCAGCGGTTGATGCGCCCAAGGATAGATAGCAGACGACGCTGCGATTCATGCAGGCGACCGTGAATGCTTGAGAACACCGCAGCGCCCTGTTCAATCAGGGCTTGCGCCGTACCCACAGGCATCTGGCTGGTCGCATCGGCAATCTTCTCTTCCGAGGTTGTGACTACACCCTTAGCAGCGTCAGTCAGCCAACCCAACAGTTGATAGAGAACAGGCGACGGCGGATTGAACGGCATCGGCATCGCAACCTTACGGATGTCATCAACGCCCGGGGCTGCTTCAATTTCGGCGATTTGAGTAACCTCAACCTGTTGAGATTGACCAGAGACCTTCGCCCCCTTTAGCTTCAGCATGGTCGCTGCGTTATTAATGTGGGCCGAGTCCATCAGGGCACGCAAAGCACCCGTCAGAGCCGCTGAGAGGCCGCCTATGAGGTGCGGCAGGCCGATGGCATATGCACCCCGCCACGGGATGAATTTGAACTCTACGTGCCAGTCCAGCTTGGTCATGGTCTCATCGCCGTCTTCCCAGTTGCGATACAAACCGATGACCTCACTCTCGAGTTCATCAATCATGAGGATGTAAGGAGCGGACTCGCCCTTCGTGTAGTTGTCCTCATCGAACGACAGGTATGTGTATACGTGGTATACGCGGCGCAGACCGTCAACGCTGTCTTCGTACTTGCGGCCTTCAATCTTGTTGTTGGCCTTCATCGGGCCAGTCTCTTCCGGCTCCATGGTGGCGCGAATCATGTTGATGTCGCGATACAGGCCAGCGCCAATACGCTGTTCCATCTCCCACTCGGTGATGTCTTGCATCTCCGTTGCACGCTGTGCGGTGTAGAAGTTGGTAGCCGCGAACGGCAGAATCATGTTGTCGATAGGAATGAACTCTGCGCACGGGCGCTTCTTCTTGTCGTCGTACCAGAGCTTCATGTACTGACTACCACCGAGAGGTAGTTGGGTCAGCATCTGGTCGAGTTCGTCCTTGAACTCTTCAATCTGTTCGGTCAGCTGCCAGTTGATGTAGTCACGCTTGCGCTCTGCAACCTCAACCTTCTCGTCGGTCACCTCACCCAGAATCTTCGTTCGGGTAGGACCATCAGGCGGAAACAGTTCTTTTGATGCGCGGGCAGCGAAGTCAACACAAGCCTCTGCCATGACAGGGTGAACGACCTTAGACGCGCCAGTGAAGGTGGCACCACCGGGGGCGTCGTTGCCCATACCAGTACGCTTCAATCCCTCTTCGTATTGCTTGTCGCGTTGCTTGCGGGCTTCCTTGTCCTTGTCAATAAGCTCGATGTAACGCATGGCGATAGTGTCCAGCTCCATTGGGCTGAATACTTCGGCAAGGTTCTCATAGAAGTCTTCCGACTCATTAGGACCCTTGAACTCATCATCAAGACTGACTACAGCGGAACCATCAGGCAGCTCCTCAATGTCGCTCATGTCATCAGGAAGCTCGACCTCAGCACCACCGTCTTCAGTAGGCTTAATGCCATCAACGAAACGACCATAATTCGGGTCGATAGGAAACTCTTCAGCCATTCGTTACCTCTTCTTTACTGATTTAGTAGTGGAGCCGCCCGCTTTCTTAGGAACCGGCAACCGAAGTTCATCGCTGCCAGCAAACGGACTCTTGCCCATCTTGCGTCTAGCATCTGCCCAGCCTTGGGCTTTATCCAGCATTTGCTCTGTGAGTTCGCCGTTTGATAGGAGAGTTCTAATCTCATCCGCGGTCAAAGTAGGAACAACTAGCGGGTAGTCCCCAGCATCATCAGACGATGAGTACTCGGTCATAACGTCACCAGACGAAGTTGTCATTGGGCCGAAGTATCCCTTACCCTTCGGCAGCTCAGAGTCATGACGCAGGCCATACGGAAATGCGTTGGCTTCAACCTTGCCGCCCTTCTTCTTGGGCACGTTTATGCTTACTGGCCTACCTTGTCCCTCAGGCATATTTCTGCCGGCGTAAAGACGCAAAGCCATATATGGATTCAATTCAATCGGATTGAACACCTCGGGCTGCGCAATGTAATCAGACATCTTAAACACTTCTTCTAATGTCTTCCCGCCAGACGCCGGCGGCTTTTGCAGCCTATTAAAGTCATAGGTGTCTTCCACAACGTATTTCTTAGTGGTGGGGTCCAATCTGTAATTGAATTGGCCAAGGGTCGTGCGAAGAGACTCGTAAGGATTTTTGCCGGCCTCTAAAACCCCCTTGTTGCCGCTGACTTGACTTGTGTTCATAAAAGAACCGTAGTCATCATATTGGATGCTTCCCTTGCTTCCACCCTTGCTTGAAATCATTGCGTTCAATGCACGCAACTCAGGCTCGCTAAACATTTTTTCAGTAATGGGGGCTTTATTCTTATCAACAAACGTATCTAAAAAAACTTTCTGATTGGCGGGCAAAGAGCCTCTATCTCTTAAACCGCCATATGCCTGTAAAGCAAGTTCAACGAGCTTGTCCGCTGTTTTTGCTGGCAGTTCATCAATGATTTCTGACAATGACTTAGATTTTTCTTGGGTTTGAGGGGGACCACCATCTGCCATGTGGACTTCACCACCTTTAGCCTTCAACTGCTCGTCATTGCGCTTGAGGATGTCTGCAAGCTCATCAGAGAACAGGACGTAGTTAGATGTGCCCGGCATAACGTCAACACCAAATCCTTTTTCTTGTTGTTCTTTGGCGTAATTTAATGCTTGCTGCTCAGTCATAAATGAAACAGGCTCACCATATGGCTCACCTTTATATGAAGTTTGCACTCTAAAGTTAGAGCGTGAGCCAGCATCTAGGTAACGGATGCCGGGAATGCCAAGTGCCTTTAATTGTTGCGAAGCAAGCGGCATTCCAAACTTCTCTTCTGCCTGTTCTGCAGAAAAATGAATTGGAGCATCTTGAGCATAACGACCAGTTAAACCACGATAGTATTCAGCGCCACTACCGTACAGTTTATCTTTGGCCCGCTTGTCAACAGACAACATAGACTTTACATAATCGCTTTGTTCACTCAGCGGCTTGTCGTAATCCAAGAAGTGATGCGGGCTAAGCGGGTCAGCAGCCTCTCTCGCTGCGTCAGGCCAGCGAAGGTTTGTTTCGTAGAAACTGCCGGGCTCTTCCCAACGAATAGATTTACCTTTTAGCTCAGATTTAACTTTGTTTGCTTGGTCAATAAGTTCTTGAGAAATCGTTTTTCTTGTTTCGTTTTTTGCATTTTTTATCTTTTTTTGCAAGTCATTTATGTATTCATCAATACTTATATTTCTTGAGGCAAGAACGTCAGCAACCTCCCAAACATCTTGAGAAATGTTTTTTGCTGGAATTTCTCCAACCATAGCCATGCCAGCTTTTGTTGGGCCAATTCTGTCAGCTCTTGTTAATTGAACTTGATAGCCTTTCGCAACATTCGGGTTCTCCGCAAAGTACAGACCATGTCCATAAACCTGTGCGCCTTCGCCACTACCAATCTTTGACATATCAAACTTGTCGAACTTGTGCGGGCTGCCGTGGTAAGCCTTGATGGCACCCATCAGTGCGGGCGCTAGGAACTTACCGCCCAGTGCAGCAGCGCCCTTTACAGCGGGCGGCAGGGCTACGTCTAGGCCGGCTTGAATCATCGCATTTCTGTAGTCACCCTCAAAGGCAGACTTAGCGGCACCGACAAACGGTAAGACGTTTTCAGCGGCTGTCACTAGAGCTTCCCCGCCCTTACCCGCTCGAGGTGATTTCATTTCCACTTTGCCGGTATCCATTGCGGAAAGCAGATATTCATTTAGTAACTGCTCTTTACTCGGCATAGGGATTCATCCTCTTGGGTTTTATGTCGATGAAGTCATCATCATCGTAACGAGGCTCTGGGTCGATGTCTAGGAAACCCATATCCTTCAACAATCTAACGGCCTGCGTTGCACTGTCTACATAATCGTCGTGCTCTGAATCGGGGAATGAACATATCTGGCTGAGGAAGCCCTCACACCAGTCTCTGACAAAACCCTTCTTGACAGACGACTCAGGTAACCAGACACGCTTGGCTGCAAATATCGCTGCGGCAATTTGCAATCTCTGCATTTTATCCGCTCGCCCCGGATTATAAGAGCGCACCGGCAAGTGAGCGCGTTGCAGTTCCTGAATCAGTGAAATGCCAGCAGCCTTATCCTCAACCAGAATCAGGTCAGGCTTTTTCGCATCTTTACCTTCGCCATATGACACCCTGAACTCATCAATCACCCGAGGCTTCAAGTCAGGGAACGATAGGTGTTCAGCCCAGCAGTCAATCAGCAGGACAGACATCGGGCCATCCATCGGCTTGAAGACTCCCCACGTCGTACAGGCTGTTGGGTCGTTGTAGGTCTTCTCGCTGAAGGCGCAATCGTAAGACTGGACGATGAACTCGAACTTCGGGAAAGGCTTCTCAGCGGGCCACAGGCGGAACATATTCCGGCTGACAACCTTGCCGTCCTCGAGGTCAACAATCTCACCCAAGACTTCCTGCTCAAAGAGCTTGGTACCACGATACTGCTCTAGCTGCTGTGCGAACGACGGCGCTAGGTTGTTGATGTTTTCATACGTCGTTGCTCTATCGACGATGCAGTCTTCTCTATCGACCAGTTCGAGGATTAGGTCTTTAGGCTTCGGCGTTGTAGTAACAATGACCCGGGGTTGTTCCCCAAGACGCAGACCAAACATCATCATGTCCCACGCGTCTCTGAGGTATTGAAAGGCTGCTAATTCGTCGCACCAAGCGAAGTGCCACTGTGGGCCGCGTAGACGCTCATACGAGTCGCCAGAGATGCCTCTGATGATTGACCCGTTAACGAGCTTTATCTGATGGTCCTGCTTGTTGTAGTCGGATATCAGGGCTTGCGGGACTACAGACAATAGCCCTGACTGTCCCTCGAAGCAGGTGAACTTCACGTCATTAGACGTAGGGGCCAGCACTAGACACCGGGATTCAGGATGAGTCCATGCCCACCACCAGAGGGCTTCGGCAGCAGAGCGAGTCTTCCCCGCTCCCCGCCCGGCAAGCATCATCCACACTGTGTAGTCCACCTCGAGGGGAGGAGGGACTTGGTACTTGTGAGCAGTAGCCAGCCATTTGATTCTCGCCGCCACCGCTACTTGTTCGTGCGGTGACAGCGATTGAATCTTGTCAGCTAGTTCCAGCACTGATTTCTGGCGGCAGCTGTTTTTCTGCCTCTTGCTTGATTCGCATAGCCAGCGGCCAGACACCGTGACCAGTCGGTAGTGCGCTCAGAGCAGAGAGCACCATATTCACTTCAGGCGCGGTGAATTCCAAAGTGATTTTCTTCACGGGCAGTTCATTCTGTTCCACGGATTTTCATCTCCAATATTTTGAGAGTTTCACGGACCTCTTCCGAGTTTTGATTCTGTACAACGACAGGCGCTTCAGAATCACCGGCAAGAGCAATGCGGTCACCGTAACGCTTCGGGTTCCACTTGGCCAGCAGCTTCAGTTTGATATCTGCCCGGGCACGAATCAGTTGCACGTATCCAGCATCGATTCGACCACCGCCCTCAGACAATATGCGCTCAGGGTCAGCGTTAATCTCGTTGAGAATATCTTCGGCGATTGCCTCTTGCCCTAATTCTCTGGCTTTCGCGATGGCTGTGGATAATTCTTCGTTGCGATACATCCAATCATAAATAGTGCGCCACTCAGGCATATGGTCATCTCTACAGATTTGGCGTAGAGGTTCTCCTTCAGAGAGGCGCTGTGTTATCTCTGTTGCTAGTTCTGGTGTGTATTTAGATGGGCGTCCGCCTGTGCCTTTTGGCGGCCCGGGTTTCTTGCGCGGAGGCTTTTCCATTTGGCTACCTCGTTAGTTGAGATAAACCAATTGTATCACTGTTTAGTAAACAACAAGGGGACCGAAGTCCCCGTGATTTAATTGATTAGTTTAGGTCTCTGGATAACTGTCTGCTGAACTCCGTCGTAGAGCTGGTGCTCTTTGACTGAAGCTTTGATGGTAATGGTTTCGCCCGGGTCTCCGATGTCGGTCTTGCCTTTGTAGACCACGACGTTGTTGTTCTTATCACGGCAGATGTTCAGATAGTTGTTCCCGTACAGTTCACTGAACAAAACGATGACCTGCTCGATGGTGACTGTCAGGGTAACTGCATCCCCGATGTTGCCGATGTATTGGCTTTGGGTGTTGGCGGCACGCTTCGCAACTTCTTTGGCAACCATATCCAAGACTTTGTCTGTGGGTTCTTTCATGGTGTACATGAACTCTGAGCACATACGGTCCCAGAAGTTGGATTCGTCACCGCTGCACAGCCCTTTCAGGGAATCGATGAACTCTGAGTTCTTGAGGTAGTAGGCAATGAACTGCTCTGCTCTTTTCTCATCGTTTTTTCTCTTGCGTTCAGCATATGCTTGTTCTTTGCGGGCTTTAGCGGTCTCGGCGGTCTTTATGACCTTTGCCAGCTCTTCGGCGGTGTACAGGCGTTCCTTACGGGAGCTTTTGATGCCGGTGTTGCCGCAAGTCCAACAATCGAACCCGATATTGCTACGCGGTGCGCCATTCTCAATCCAGCGGACCCAAAGACGTTTTCCGTTTACAACACAGCAGCGGTCGCATTGAATGTAGCGCGTGTAAATGGCTTTGCCGGCCTTGTTGAACGAAGGCGCTTGTTCGTAAAGTTCGCCTTGGCGGGTGAAGAGCTGTTCCATTTCGCTTTCCTTTCGCTGTTAGGGGACCGAAGTCCCCGATTGATTTAGATGGCGTCGATGTGAATTGGTCGAATCTCTCGGCCGGCGTAATCGTAGATGACTCCACGCTTGTACTGCAGGTCGGTCAGTGTTTTGCCTGCGGGATAGCCGAGGGTATCGCTACGCAGGACTAGGGTTCGACCGTCCTTATATTGGTCCCAGTACATACGAGCCATCTTTTGCTCGAAGGTAAATCCGCCGCTGGTGCCTTTGAATGCCATGATGTTTATCCTTCGCTTTTGGTTTTGCTGTTAGGGGGCCGTAGCCCCCGTGTAATTTTTATTAATTACCAAATTCAATTGAGTGTGGAACCCAAAAAGCCAATCCACTAGCATCAACAACAGTTTCGTCATCTTCCAACCCAAACGGTACAATCAATGCCCAACCCAGAAGGTTGCCATCCTTGTCGCGAACCCTAATTTGAGCTTCTTCAACGGACTCAATGGCGGCAAAAATTGCTTTTTGGTTTGTGCTTCTGCGTTCTGCCCATGCTTCGCCGTCCCACACCGAAACATTGTGTCCACACTTCAGGGCAGATTTAACCAAATGCTTGAATGCTTTCATTTTGATTCTCCTTAGTTCGCTATCCGGCTCGTTTGCCGTGATGTAACTATCTCACATACAATCCCTGTATGCGTGAATCTTTTGTTACACAAGTGATTGGTTGCAGGGCCGGGATTTGAACCCGGGTTTCCGGCGCATGAAGCCGGCGTGGTACCTCTTCACTACCCTGCTCTTTAATTATATCAAGTTGTTGATTCGTTTACCAATCCAATGCATGACTGGTACGGCCATTGAATTGCCTAACGCCTTGTATCGCGGGCCATCTGGTGCCTCTGGCTTGTTGCGCCACGGGATGTTCGTGTAACCGCCGGGGAAGCCTTGCAACCGTTCGCACTCAGTCGGCGTGAGGCGGCGCACTTGCATAGCTTGGTGCAAATACGTCTGCTGTTTCGCGCCGGGTTCCGCAGCTAACGCACCCGCAATTTCCATTGTCCGCACTTCGTCACGTTGGTTTTGCGCGAACGCCACCGGCTGCAGCACCATACCGACATGGTCTCCATCAGACTTGCTTGCCCTAATAGTTTGGCAGATGTTAGATACAGTTTGACTGTAGCCATCAAACGCCACCGGCTGCGCGACGGCCATCGGGTTCTTGGCCTGCAACGTCTGTACCAGATTGACATCGGTCTGCGGCGTAGACATCTGTGCGCCAAACGTGATGGGCTGCGCGATGTGCTGGTCTTGGTGCGTTGAGATGGTGAGCGCCAGCTCATCGCTACCCAGATAGCCTTTGCCTCCACCCTCGCAGCCTTGGCACACCTTGAAGGCGTGGGAGACTAATGCTTGAGCCTCTACTCTTTCGTTTCCTGTGCGACTGAAAGGAGCGCCGCTGCTAACTGTGGGGGCAATGCTTTGCCGCGTTTCTCGGCGCGGCGCAGAATCCCAGTACACGCTTTCGCCGACAGAAAAAATCGCTCTGGCAGCGGCCCAGTTTCTAGAACCTCGGACAGCGCACACAAAGACACGTCTGCGTCGTTGGGCCACTCCGAAGTATTGAGCATCAAGAATGCGCCATGCAGCTGTGCGCTTCGGCCCAGAGACCAAACCTGAGTTGTCCCATCGGCCGTCTGGAACGAGGGGCTCACTTGCTCCGACAAGGCCTGCCAGAAAACATCCGAAGGCGTTGTCTTGGCTTGAGAGGACGCCCGGCACGTTTTCCCAGACAATCCAGTTAGGGTCGAAGTGGTCTGCCATTTCGACGAAGGTGAGGGTGAGGTTTCCTCTGGAATCTGAAAGTCCTCCCCGAAGTCCAGCAACAGAGAAGGCTTGGCAAGGCGTTCCGCCGACGAGCAAGTCAATGTCTTCAACATTCCAATCCTTGAATTTAGTCATGTCCCCTAGGTTAGGAACATTAGGATAATGGTGCGCCAGAACGGCGCTTGGGAATGACTCTATTTCGGCGAAACCTACAGGCGTCCAGCCCAGCGGGTGCCAAGCCACAGAGGCGGCCTCAATTCCGCTGCAAACAGAAAGGTATTTCATTGGCAAATCGTCCAACACTTCCCGTCGTCGCAGCAGGTCATACATTTAAGAGTTCCCTTGGGGAACCAGTAGTCCTGCACAGTACAACTTTGGGCTGCTAGCCAAATTGAAAACAGTGCTGCCATTTTATCACCCCCGGATGGTTAGTAAGTTCAGTGCTTCGTTTACACCCGGGACAAGTTCCGGCGCTTCGACAACCTCTTCGACCGTGACCGTATAACGCTTTCCGTTAATGTCAGTCACTGTGAAGTGCTTTGTAGTGCTGTTCAGGGCGCCGCCATCATCGAGGTCCAGCCTCACAGGGCCGGCGGCATAGATAAGGCTCTGGGCATCGTGGTTCTGCAGAGCAGTGCGGCAGAGGTGTGCAATGTAGTCGCAGTAGGCAAGCATTTCAGTCTCCTCAGTACGGTCCGTGAATGAAGTCGATTTCAAAGTAGCCCTCGTGATAACGCTCGTGGGCAAAACGCTTAACGTCCTTGGGAAGCTTGTCGAAGTCACGGTGCTCGCTCAGGTACTTGAGCGCGTTCGTACAGCCGTGGTCCTCTTCGCCATAAAGGTATTCGTCAACAATCCAGAGTGCTTCGTGGTAGTTCATTTCGTCCTCGCTGTCCGGTCTCAAGTGACCGTTAGGTAATCCTAAGTTACACAATCCTCGATGTCAACACTTAGATGAAAAAAAATTAAGGCCCCGAAGGGCCTGTGGGTTACTTCATCCAGTGTCGCGGCCAGAGCTGGTCTATAGCCCTTTTAGCGTTGTTTTCGCGCAGCCACTCTTCAGTGCGGTAAATTCCGCCGGGCGCAACGTAAACACCTTCCTTGACGTAGTGCGGCACGAACTGGACGGTCTTCAGCCAGTAGCAGTAAACGATGTCGGTCTCGGCATAAGTCATTTTTTTATCTCTTGCTAAGTTGGATTTCGTAGATGGCCTCATCGGCCTCGCTGGTCTGGCCTAGCTCATCGAGTTCATCCTCGGTGAGTAGGGTACCGTTCTCATACTCGGCGTAGACGATGAATGCATCAGCCAGCTGACCGTTTGACCAGTTCAGGATGCCGTTGAGGCGGATGCTGTCGTACTTAATCTTTTGTCCTTTGAATTCCATTTCGCTCTCCAAAGGGGGCCGAAGCCCCCGGTGTTAGTTTGTAGTTGCCTTGGCAATGGCGGACATCAGCACTTGATAAGTGCCGACCAGCTCTTGCGTCTGTGGGTAGTTGTCGAAGATTGCAGTTGCCTCGATGCAAGCCGCCAGCAGGTCGGGTGCAGCAGCGCACAGCTTGGCGTTGGCAAAGTCGGGGTAGCCAATCCCAGAGAAATTGGCAATCGGCTGACGGTATTGGTCAAACAGAACGATGCCAAGCGACTCTCTGTTGTCAAACTGCTCTTCAGCAAACCAGCGGGTAGTAGTCATGTCATCCCCCTCAGCGGCTGGTGGTCTTGATTGAGAACACTGCAGTCGTCTTGGTGTGACGAGCAATCGCATCAGCAGGGATGTTGAACTCTGAGGCCAGAGTCTTCCAGTCCACTGTCGAGCGGTTAGCCTCAACGTAGGTGGACTTGAAAAAGTTGCCCTCGAACACGGTGGGGCCACCGGCGCTAGCAACATCCTTGAGCTGGTCCTTGATGGCTTCAGCTTGAGCCTCGAGGTCCTTGATTTGAGCTAGCAGAACACCAAGCTCGTCAACTTGAGTAAGAGTGCGGTCCATCTGTCTATCCTTTTCTCTGTCCGGCACATCGCCGTGATGTAACTATCTCACACACAATCCCTGTGTAGTTGAATCTTTTGTTACAACTTGTTGGAGTTGGCTAGCCAGAAACGGGCCATGCGGGCGTTGTGGACGATGTCGGCCAGCTCTTCGTCGGCACGCTTCCAATTCTTGGCGTTCAAATCTTCGGTGGCTCGACGGATGAGAGTCTCAGCCTTGATGAGATATGCGCTCCAATCTTGTTCCATTTTTTACCCTTGTAGTATGTTGGCAATAATTGCAGTTAAGTATGTGTTTACTTTGGCTTTGGGGTGACAGATGAACCACTTACGTGAATTTGCGACCGTGCGAGAGCATGAGATGCTGGATGCGATTGAAGAGCACGGCACTCAATCTAAGGCGGCTCAAGCCCTTGGGATATCGACTCGAGCAATTGAGCGCGGTCTTCAGAGAGTTAGACTCCGGGCTGCACGACGTGGGATGAGTCCAGAGCATGATTTGATTCATGGGATTCCACCGGGCTACGTCGTGAAAGGCGTATCGACCTACTACTCCGAGGATGGAAAAGTACGCGGCCAGTGGGTAAAGACTAGAGAAGACCATCAGAACTCGGAAGATATCAAACAAGCGTTTCTCGAAGCATTCAAAGAAGACATCATCAGAGTCACACCAACGCACTTACCAACTGAAGCCTGCGACCAGTCACTGCTGTCAGTCTACATCTATGGCGACCCACACATCGGTCAGCGTACATGGCACGAGGAAGTCGGTGAAGACCACGACCTTCAGAAGGCAGAATCAATTTTCCTCCGGGCGCATGACGATTTGGTTGAAAGGTCACCAGCTGCATCAGAGGCCATCATCCTCAATCTCGGTGATTACTTCCACTCCGACGATGGTCAGAATAGAACACTTAGAAGCGGGCACCACCTTGACGTCGATGGACGTTACCAGAAGGTTAGAAAAGTAGGTTTCAGGATACTGCGAGAGATGATTCGGATGTCTCTGCATAAACATGAAAAAGTCAGTGTCTGGAACATCATCGGAAATCATGACGACTATTCCGCAATCGACCTTTCGCTGTGGCTACAGGTCGCTTACGAAAACGAACCTCGAGTCTACGTTGAGACATCAGCCAACAAGTTCTATTTCAAACAGTTCGGCAAAGTAATGATTGCCGCCACCCACGGGGACACAGTTAAAACAGAACAGATGCTAGGAATCATGGCAGCCGACAAGCCTGCGATGTGGGGTGAATGTACACACAGGTATGCACATCTAGGACACATCCACCACAAGACTCTCAAAGACCTACCGGGTGTATCAGTCGAAACCCATCGAGTCTTACAACCATCAGACCTCTGGGCACACAACGCCGGATACAGGTCTCAACGTGACGCTCAATGTATTACGTATCACCGTGACTTCGGAGAGTACGCTAGAACAATCGTCAATCCTTCTCGGGTTTCTTCAAAAGAATAAAACAGAAACCCAGAATCGTGAATGAGTACCAGCCGGCAGTCTTCTCAAAGTTCAACCAGAACTTTCGGTCACCCCGGACACAATGGTTGTCTTCCCAAACATTCAAACAATGTAGGCGCACGCTGCAATCCCCATCAAAAGAATAGAAACGATAACGTCAGTCTTATCAAACACAGGTTTCTCTTCAATGAACAGAGGAACGTCTCGACCATAAGCCTCTTTCATCGACCGAGGAACCCGGTAGTCATGAGCACGGTACTCAGTAAACTTCTTCATTATTATTAATCCTTAGTAATATCTACCCATGCTGGTGGAACGCACCTAGCCTAATCCCTAAGTGCCTTCAACTGTCTACCCACGCCGGAGCCAACAGCACCCGCCAGACGTTCGATTAGAGGCTCTGGCTTCGCCACCTCCCGCGCATCTCAAATCTAACCCCACAGTGCGCGTATCCCTAGACCCCTGCCGTATCTCGCCGACAAGCCTAGCGGTCTTCCAAAAGCAAAACCCCAGTGTACTGATAGAGGCTTGGCCCTTGGCTTGGGCAACACTAGAACACGGCGTTTAGGTACGTGTTGCAGTGCCACACAAGCCCCTATCAATAGACTGGGGTCTTCCTAAACGCGGTGTCTAGGTGCCACCCCAGACAGGCTGAACCATAACGTATCATTTTGGACTCGTCAACAACTTTTTTTGTAGTGCTGTAGTCATAGAATGACCTTAATCTTTACAAGCGCATCCGCGCTAACTGGGAGACTTTTATGCTTTGGAATATCACCAACATCGTCCGCTTCGAGTACTGGGTTGAAGCAGACAGCGCCTCTGACGCTATCAAGGATGCGGTTGACCGCGATGCTGACGAGACCACCGAATCGTGGCACGCCGTCGAAATTGATGAAGACGACGTTCTTGATGATGAAGAAGACTTTGACGACGACGAAGACGAACAAGAAGCAGCTTGAAAAATAGCGGGCTACGGCCCGCTTACTTTTTCGTACCAGTCCTGCATACGGACCAGCAGTTCATCCGGTGAGTCACAGACAAACTTTAAACTTCCGTCTGGCATGACCCGGTGAACAGCAGCCACATTCAAGCCATCATCCGTGTTGCCAGTGATGATGAGTACAGTGAAGTCAGGAACCTTCGCTAGAGCCTCTAGGAGGCGTTGCTGGCCTATCTTGATAGTCTCCCCCGGGCGCTTCCATTCAGCCACCAGAAAGCTCCCAAAACGCTCCATAACCATATCTAAATTGCTAGGCAGGAACTTAGGGTTTGACTCAATCATTCCCACGAAAGGCGTGAAGTCAATGTGGGCGGCTTTTGGGTTTCTCATCACGGCGGAAATTCTCATTTGATTGTCAGCCGTTCGGTTTGCCACAAATGTAGCAAGGTCTTCTCAAAGGCATCCTGCCAAAGCTGTTGACGCTCGACCCTTGAGAGTTTGGAGCCTTGGTCAATCTCGTGATGACAACTACTACACAAGAAGGCTATGAAGCAGTCATGGGCCTTGATAGACATCCCCTTGCCATGGCGACTCCAATTAGAGTGCGCAGCCACCACAGTACCGTCCTGAATCCCACAGTGCATACAGGGCTGGTCTCTAGCGGCGTCAAGTAACTTCCTGTTCCGATAGTTCATAGCCACCGCACGATTCGACGTTGCGTTGAGGACAGACACTTGCCCTGCCAGTTGAAGAGGGACCCTGTGATGGTGTCAGCAAACACCCCAACAGGCTTCTTATCCCAAATATGAAGTTTGTAGACTTCCCTCTCGACTTGACCTGTGATGGTCTTCATCAAAACTTTTTTAACCGGAAAGTCACCGCGTTTCAGAACACCCAGATAGACCTCGGAGATGCACATCGACTCTTCGGATACCGGGATGATTTTTACAGGACTCTTCCTTCGGACCGATTTGAGGCTTCTTGACTTCGCCAGACATCGATTCTTGCTTGGGCTGCGATTAAGTCCCACCGGAGTTTCTCCTCGATTTCAATGGCCTCTTTCAGGCCCTTCAGTAGTTCTCTGTACTCTACGTGAGCGTAGGCTTCACGTTCTTGTGCTCCGACCGTCTCCTCAAAAGACTCCTTCATCAAAAGAGCCTTCTTCGACTTGCGGAACTCCTCGAGGTAGATTCTTTGAGCCTTCGCCGCAGCAAAGTCTTTCGCGTTTTCAAGGATAAAGTCCACCGCCTTGTGCGGGTCAATTTTCATGTCTTCTCCACTTTTACAAAGGGGCACCACGCCACTCCGGGGTTAGCCGCCTCAAACTCTTTTTGATGAATCTGACACTCTTCCTGCGTTTCGTATGCACCTAACCAAAAGACTTGACCGTTGAACAGAACTAAAAGGTTGAACCAGATAAGCATGAAATCCTCACTTTCGCGTAACCACCAACGTGAGGCCCCCAGAACACAGTCAGTTTGTGAATCTGGGAGTCGTCGTCATACACGCCGGCATGAGCCAGCGAATCCAGTACGCTCTTGAGGATATTGTCTAAGTCCCTCTTCCGATTGTCCGGACGAAACGCCTCAATCGACATCTCAATCTTTTCACTGCCGAACTTGCCAACAGCCTGTTCAGCAATCTGTTCGCAGACGGCCTTGCGATAGTCAACGCCCTTCTTCGACAGAACAACCCTGCCTCGGAATGAACGCCAGTACGTGTTAATGCTAGGCGGCCACGGCAGAATTATCGTAACCATTGCTCTGCCTTCTTCCGGCGGAGTTCTGCTTGCTTCGCCCTCAGTTTTTCAACCATACCCTTTAAGTCGTGAGTGGCCTCAGCGCCACGAATCTTCTCGCGCTCGCGGAAAGCCTCCGCACGAGCCACCACCGGGTACGTCAGCAGGCGCTTGGCTTCGCATTCTTTGCGCCATTCAGGACAGCTGCTACACACTACAAATCCGTCTTCGAGGGTAACCATCGACGGCGCGTGTTCACACAAATGCGAGCCAAGGCACTCAGGCATCATTTTCTCCAAAGATGTCGGGGCGCAAATCCCGGCGAGAGACTTCCCCGTTGGTATACCGGTCAATGGCTATCGCCAGCTCCGGGCTAGGGCGGCGGCTTCCAGCAATCAACAAAGCCATCCACGTCCGCGAGACACAAATACTGGCCGCCATAGCAGCCTTTGACCCACGGGGCTTATCAAAAAAATACTGTTTCAGGTTCATACGTCCTCCTTTCATACACCTTACATGATTGAATTTATCGTTACAAGGGGGTTGTAAGTCGCCAACAAATGATGTAAGGTGGGGTTCCCATTCAGGGAGACAGCGATGGAAAGAGACGACCAGTATGAGGCTTGGCATCAGGCCGAGCTTGAGCTTCAGAAGATGATGGAAGAAGCGTTGAATCGAATTGAACGTAACAGCGCGACCAGTGAAGACGTAACGCTTATGCGCTACGCCTGTGGTCTTGGAAAAAGGAGCGAATGATGTCTTTTGTAATTCAAGCGGGCAGCAAAGGTAGTTTTACTCCCGTTCCTCCGGGTATGCATTTGGCCCGGTGCTACCGAATTATTGACCTCGGCACCCAGCAGTCTGAGTACATGGGTGTGACCAAGCATCTTCCTAAGTTGATGATGCAGTGGGAGGTTCACTCTGAGGATGACAACGGCAATCCCCTGTTAACTACAAAGGGCGAGCCGATGACCATCTCGAAGAACTACACCGTAAGCCTTTCCGAAAACGCCACCCTGCGCAAAGACTTGATTGCTTGGCGCGGTCGTGACTTCACGCCTGAAGAACTCAAGGGGTTTGAGCTTGGGAACGTCTTGGGTCACTGGGCAATGATTTCTGTTTCTCGCTCTACAGGAAACAACGGTAAGGAATACACCAACATCAACACCATCAATCCGGTGCCCCCGAACATCAAGAAGCAGGGCCTACCGGAGGCTTACAACATCACGCAGATGTTTGTGCTTGACAACCCAGATATGACCATCTGGGAAACCTTCTCTGACGGTCTCAAGGCGAAGATTGAAAAGGCGCCGGAGTGGAGTTCGCGGATGTCTTACGCGCCAGTCCCCGTTAAAGATTCACGCCCAGCCCCAGAGAAAAAGACTTACGAAGACTTAGACGACGACCTGCCTTTTTAACACCCAGTGCGCTGGGAAAGGAGATAAAAAAATGGACTTCATGCAACGCCAACTCAACATTTCCCAGCAACTGATTCAGATGATGACAACTGACGTTGAATATCAGAGACAGATTGCTGACATCACTCACCACTACGAAGCCTTGCTGAACGAAAAGAACCGCAAGATTCGGAAGCTGGAATCAACGATTCAGGCCATGAAATGTTTAAGCGGAGAGACTGCATGACAAGACAAGAACTGATACGACTAGCACACGAAGCAGATTGTCTGGACCCACAGCACTACGGTTCTCAGTGGGTGGACAAACTCAATCGTCTAGCAGAGCTGATTAAGGAGCACGTGAAAAAAGAGATGAAGGCAAAACTACAAGAATGGTCAGATAAATGACCTCGCCTACCTCAACCCTCGGAGTTGCTAAAAGTGCTCATGAGAACTCAACTGGTGAAAGATTCTGTTCTAGCTGCCGGAAGTATGTCCGCATTGAGAAGGGCGGAATGTGGAAGCCAACAAAGAACACTAAGCGATGGCTATGCGGACCCTGCGCGGACAGGACGTACAAAAAGCCGTGACACCAAAGGAGACACCATGAGCGGTACTTTTGAAGAGGCTCTTAAAAAGGCCATTGAAAAGCGCAAAAAGGAACAGGAAAAGAAAAAATGACAGCCACTCAATCTTTTGAGTCTCTACAGAGCAACGTCATCCAGTGGGCACTGGACCGTGGCATTGTCCAAAACTCCAACCCCCGCGCACAACTACTCAAGATGTTCTCAGAGGCCGGGGAACTCGCCGATGGCGAAGCAAAGGGAAGACTCGACGACATTGAGGATGCTGTAGGCGATGTAGCTGTCTGCCTCATCATCTACTGTCACTTCTACGGTCTCACCGTACCCAAGTGTCTAGATTCTGCGTGGCACGAAATCAAGGACCGTAAGGGCCACATGATTGAAGGTGGCGTGTTTATAAAGGAAGAAAAATGAGCAGATTGATATCAAATTCTTTTGTCATTGTTCGTGACGAAAACTTCCCACCTGCAGACATAACCATAACCGCAGACTATGGGGTGGATGGTCTTGGGTTTAGGCTCACCCAAGGTGATGACACCGTCTTCATGGATAACGATGACATTGCCGCTTTGATTGAAGCGGTCAATCGACTCAGGGAAGAGCACAAAAATTGGGAATAATTCTATGAGCCTTATCGCATCAGCCCGCGCAGCTGAGTCTACGCACTGGTATACCCGCGATGGTGAGCCGATGTATACCGTCGAGTCAGCAAAGGGTCTACAACGCCCTACAACGCTCCGTGACGCGCGAAAACTGAATCTTGTACCCTCGGTGACCACCATCCTTAATGTGGCCTCCAAACCCGCTCTAAACGCGTGGATGCAGCGTCAGGTCTTGATGGCGGCTCTTACCCTTCCGAAGAGGGATTCAGAGTCTGAAGATGAGTACATCAGCCGGATTCTTGACGACTCAAAAGAGCAGGGTCGAGCAGCGGCAGATGCCGGCACAGCTATTCACGAATCTATTCAATGTTCTTATGAAGGACGGTCCCATAGTGGTGGCCATGACAAGTATGTTGAAGCCTGCAGAGACGCTGTGAAGAACGTCTTCGGGGAACAGACTTGGGTATGCGAACGAGCCTTTGCGCATGAACTAGGGTTCGGTGGAAAAGTCGATATGCACGCCCCAGATATCGTTGTGGACATCAAAACAAAAGAGTTCACTGATGCTGACAACATCGGAGCGTATGACGAACACCTAATGCAGCTGGCTGCCTATCGGGTAGGTCTTGGTATGCCTACTGCGCGGTGTGCAAACGTCTTTGTCTCAAGGTCTGTGCCCGGGCTGGCAGTCGTTAAGGAATGGCCCGAGGAAGACTTGCAGACAGGGTGGGAAATGTTCACCCACCTGCTTTCGTACTGGCAACTGAAAAACTCACACTCTTGAGGAACCTATGATTACTGATGAAGACATCCGTCAAATTTTTCTGTATTGCGAAAACAAAGACCCCGAGGGACTATATGCAGACGAAGTAGATGTCCTAGAGTTTGGCAAAAAGATTGCTGCTGTTGCTAGCATTCAAGCCCGTCGTGCAGAGCGAGAGTTCTGCGTTGATTTTGTTAGTACTCTGAACAAAGAAGTGGCTAAGGTTCTTGCGGAGCAAAAAGAAAACCATGAGATATAGTTGTTTTCTAACAGGCGATGACAGCGACATTGACATTCCATATGTCATGGAAGTCGCTGAAGATTTTGATGACGGCTGTATTTATGATACTACCGAAGTTGCCAAACTTCTAAGCATGGCTTATGAGAATGGCTACAAAAAAGGAAAACAAGAAGGGCACGACATTCTTATGAATGTTCATGCCCTCATGTTGATGCCTGCCGGCGGTACTGCTTAACGGGTTGCAGAGATTTCCTCTGGCGGAGCGGGGCGGCTTCTCAAATAATCTCGCAGCAAAATTATGGGAGCCAAAGACAGGCCGCCAACCGTTCCGATTCCCCGAACAGCAGCAGTCGCTGGGTTAAAAGCCGGAACCATAGATGCTGCTGAAAACCCACCCTCAAGGGCTGACAACACAGCACCTGTTCTGTCACCTTGTTTGTAACGCTCAACAGCATCAGCAAAAGATAGTCCAGTTCCTAGACCGCCTAAAGCGCCCAATATAATCGGCGCCTTAGATGCTTTATATCCAGCGCCGGTAAGAAAGCGTGACAGTGGGCCACGACGTTCTTTTGCAAGTCTCTCTGCCTCGGCAACAGCATCCGCATAATTTTGCTCTCGAGTGGAAAGTTTCCCGGCCAAGCGAGCCGACTCTGCTGCCTGCGCTCTCATTTCTCGAGCGGCCAACTCTGCCGCCGAACGGCGCTCTCGAGCAGCTCGTACCTGAGCAGCTGCTTCTTGTTGAGCTTGCAAAATTCTTTGCGCTTCTGCTTCACGTTCTGCAAACGCAGCGGTTTGTCTTCCCAAAACAGACGACTCTCTCTCAGCTTGTTGAGCCGCTTCAATTGCTGCAAGACGTTCCGCACCAACTTCAGCAGGAACCGCAATACCTTCAGAACTATAAAGTTTTATGTTTGGGTCAATTCGACGCCCAGCAGCCCGGCGCTCTTCTTCAAGACGCATCAAAGTATTGGCACCCCTTTCGGTTTTGCCAGACATACTTTCAATTTGCGAAATCAAAGAGGCAGGCAAAGGCTCGGGGGCGCCAGTTCGTCCCCATGAACCTATTGCGTAGTTTTGAGCGCCCGACAGTTTTGGTTGACGGGCGGCAGCCTCCGCAGCCTCTGCTTTAGCAAGGCGGTCTGTGATTGACTCAATCGTCGGCGGCTGCATACCAGCGGCCTGCCTTGACGCTGCGCGAGCCTGTCTCAATTCCTCTGCAGCATCATTTAATTCATTGTTAGCAGAAACAATCGATTGCTGCAAATCGGCTGGCGATTGAGCCTCCCCCCTCAAAAGAGCGGAGTCTCTGACAGAATTAAGTTTGCTTTCTGCTTCCCTTACTCTTTGCTCTGCCCTGAATACATCTTTTTCCGAAATCTCTACTGGGGCTTTAGGTTCCAAGAAAATCTTTTCAGCAACACCTTTTGCGGCACCAAGCCCTGCCGTTGAAGCAACCTCTTCGCCGTACTTGTTGGCAATATCTTTTACTCGGTCAAGAAAAGGTTTTTCTTCTTCTTCTTTTTTTCCTTGCTTAGGAGCTTCATAAATAGATTGAGTGGTGGCAAGAACGCCAGACAAAGACTCTCCATAGTTTTCGTCTTCTGCGTATGGGCCCTTTTCCCCAGACTGCAAACCTTCAACAAATTGATTGAGGTCGGACTTTGCATTAAGAGCACCGGGGAAGTTGCGCTTAATCATGTGCGCGTAATAATCCCCAAAAGCCTCGGGGTCTTCAAAGTTCAAATACTTCTCACCCTTAGCTTCCTTACCCCCACCAGCAAAGTCTTTGATGTTTCCAAGGTTGTGTTCACCAACAATGCTAGTGCCCCACCTTGTTTCAAGACCCCACTGGGACAGCAGAATGTCAGCAGACACACCAATCTTCTCGCCGACATCTTCGGCAATTGGGGCGTATTCCTCAATAAACTGTCTCTTGGCATCCATATCACTCGCCCTCAAGTTTTCTGCGAATCTTTTTGGTTTTCGGGTCACGAATGTATCCCGGCGGAACATCACTTTCACTGCTTTCTGGACTCTTGATTGTGCCTCTAATAGTTTTAGTAGGCTTCAACAAGTTTGCATTTTGCTGCGCCAGAGCGGTAAGAGCCTCTCTGTATCCAGACTTTAGGTCCTTCATTTCTTGACTGGCCAAGGCTTGGTCGGTTGTCAAACCGCGACTCTTTAATTGTGTAAGCAAATCAAACCGTTGGTCAGCATAACGAGCACGCATCATCGTGGCCGTAGTAATCATTTTGGTTGCCTCGGGAGAGGCGTTTTCAACCGAAATCATTTCATTGGCCAGTCTGGTTTCTAGGTCAGACGTAGTGCCTTCACCCGGAATCCGAGACATTTCTCGGTTTGCTTGTTTCATTGTTGCCAACTGATTGGCAAACAAAGACAAGGTATCCAATTCTTTTTGCGTCAAGCCTGCTTCAAGCAGCTTTTTTACCGGCAAATTGATAGATAGCGAACCACCGCCAACCGATGCCGAAAGACCTTCGCTAATGGCACGAGCAACTGACTGCCCAACCCCGGGCTTGCTCATGATGCGGAATGCATCTGGATTGGTATTAATGAGCCTAACCATAGACTCACCGGTGGACATAAGCGTGCCAGAAACTTCAGCAGCAGAGCGCCACTTGTTTGTTAGCTCTCCAGCGCCCTTAGCGGTAGTTCTTGCTTCCTCTTGTAGAGCCTCTTTAGTTGCAGCCCTTTCAGACGCGGTGGGCGCCGTGCGTTGACCCGCGCCTGTCTCTGGTTCTGCGGCCTTCGGGGGTTCTGCGCTAGGCACAGCCTCACTAGGAGTCGGCTCTGCACCTTCAGTGGGTGCGCTCGGTGCTGAAGGTTGCTGGCGTTTGGTTCCGGTAATTATTGCAGCCAGTTCGTTATATCCCTGCGAGCCGGGACGGAACGAATTCAATCTAGCCGCCATTCCAGAGTCAACACCATCAAAAGAACCCATATAACTTCCATCTGGGTTGTAAATGGTCAGCCCATCTACAGTCTTGCCGGTCGGGATAAGAATTATTTTGCCGGTGCCACGGTCAAAGATGCTCCCCTCTTTAGGGTCAAAACGGTCTTTCTTATATTTGCGAATCTCTTCGCGCATTTTTTGCGGGTCACGAATTCCAGATGTCCACAATTCTTGAACCAATTGTTGGTCAGACTTCAAATACTCAGGGTCACCCTCGGCCACTTGAATGCCAAAGTTTTGAAGCGAAGACTCAAATGACGATGCGGCACCCGGGGCGGCCCCTGCAGGAGCGCCAGCGGGAGCGCCTGTCCCGGCGACTGCCCCAGCGGGAGCACCACCATATCCAGCAAGTTGACGGATGGCTTGAAGCTGAGAACCCTTTTGTTTGATACCGAGAACTTTCTCTTCTAGTTCTGCTTGCATCTTGGCCATATTTTGCTGGCGCACTTGTTCTTGTTCAGAGCCTTCGACGAGAGCCTGAACACCCATACCAAGAGACTCACCAAACGAACCCGACTTTGTCGGCGACAACAAAGCCTGAGAAATCTTCATCAGGGTGGGGTCAAACGGAAGATTGGTACGTTGCTGCAAAGTATTTTGCAGTTGTTGATACCGAGAAAGCAGCGCCTTTTGCGCCGCCTGTTCTTCCTCTATTGACTTGGCAAACGGGTCAAGTTGGCTATCTTGTTCGTCCATAAAATTTAACCTTTATTATGCAGCCGGTTGAGACTTCTCAATAATTGGCGCATTGTTGACGTTAGAGCCAAAAATACTGTCATACGTGCTACTACCCAAAATGCCTTGCAAAACTGATGGCAACAGGCCAGTTTGCGTTCCACCAGCTTGTTGAGTTGCAGCAGCTGAACCACCCGGGCCATACAAGAACGCACCGAGGCCAGTAAGAACACCACCGAGAGTAGCCAGCGGGCTGGGACCAAATGTAACGCCCGGACGAACACCAGTCTCTTGGGTGGTTTGAGTCGTCGGAATGGAGCCAGCATACGGAGCCAACAAGCCAGCGTACTTAGCGGCTTGAGCCATTGGGTAGTCAAGTTCAGCTTGGGTTTGTGCTTGTTGTGCTTTGCCTTGACTCATCAAGGTATTTAGACCGCCTTGTGCAATATTTTGTTGTGCAGTTCCAAGTTGACCAGCAGCTTGACCGGCTTGAAGCATACGACTCAAATCTGTCTGCGCCGCACCGAGGGCTTGACCATATCCAGACTGAAGGGCTTGGGCTTGTCGGCCAAGTAAATCGGCCTGCAAATCACGCATGATGTTGCCGGTGGCCTGCATGGCACGCTGACTTCCAAATCCACCCACACCCGCAGTGGCCGCACGAAGGCCCGGCAGAACACTCTCCTGAATGTTCCGCTGCTGTAGGCGAGCCATCTCATCCACAACATTCTGAGTGTAGGGATTCAGATACTGCTGCACCATCGAGGGGGCAACGCTTTGCCCAGCAGTATTCAGAAAGTCTGAACCCATGCCAGTCGTAGCGGAGCCGGCAAAAGCCGTGCTGGGGGCGACATCAAATGCTTGTTGTTGAAGAGGCGACAAACCAGCAACGCCACCACCAGTCACGCCTTGTTGACCAAAGTTGGCGATGTTCTGTAGGTAGTCGGTATAAAACTGAGGAGTCTGCGTAGACTTCTCAGTCGTCATCGTTGTCGATGGCGGCGCAACACCTTGTGTCCAATCCATCACTTCACCTCTTTCAAATAAGCCAGCGGCGATTTAGCCTTAGGCGGGATTTTGTCATGTGGCGCACTTCGTTTGTGTTTACGAATCTGCTCTCGGAACTTATCAAGAGCTTCTGCGCCAGCTTTATTAGAGCCATCACCTAGAGCCGCGACGGTGTCAGCATCAATCACGTACTCGCCATCGCTGAGAAGCGCAGGGATATCATCCGACTGACCAGTACCAGCCCCTCTTACAGGAGCGCCATGGCGGAAATCTAAACGACCACCGTGGGCGAATAGCGGAGTGGCCAGACGCGCCAGACCACCATGCGCGAGAGGAGTAGAGCCGAGCCTTTTCGCCAGAAGGTCTTTGTTTTCTTGAGACACGGACGAAACAGGAATAGGAACTACTCGAACCGGAGCAATCTGCGGGGTATCGGGCTTAGGAATGTCAGATAGCTTAGGCATCTTAATTCCAGCGTACTTGTCGCTAGAACTGCTATCAAACAAGCCCAACACTTTACCCAACAAAGCCGCAGCCGCAAGACCGCCAAGAACTCCGCCTACACTTGTTCCGCCCGGAGATGGGGCTGGGGCTCTAGTTGGCGCAGGCGTAGGCGTAGGCGCTCTAGTTGGCGGGGGCGTGGGAGTAACTTTGGGGTCAACCCAAGGTTCAGAAGTATTATCTACCTTGCCAGCATCATCCCGAAGATTCCTTGGGTCCCATAAATCAAGCAAGTCATTTTTAGTAAAAACCGTAGAAGTATTATCTACTTTTCCAGTATCATCCCTGAGATTTCTTGGGTCCCATAAATCAAACAAGTCATTATTAGTAAAAATTTCAGAAGTATTGTCTACTTTTCCAGTATCATCCCGAAGATTTCTTGGGTCCCATAAATCAAGCAAGTCATTATTAGTAAAAATTTCAGAAGTATTGTCTACATTGCCAAGGCTATCCCGAAGGTTCCTTGGGTCCCACAAATCAGCCAAGTCATTAATATTAAAAATATCTGACGTGTTATCTACAATACCGCTAAAATCACGCAAATTGCTTGGACTCCACAAATCTGCCAAAAAGTTTGTGTTGCTCAAAACATCTTTCAAGTTAGCAATATTGCCAACATCAAAAGAATCGGCGCCAATGATTGGAACTGTCAATGGACCAATGTCTCCGCCAAAAAAATTGCCGAAGTCTTCAAAATCAAAACTAATGCCTGACAAATCAAAGTCATCCATTTTCTTTCCCTTATGACCGAGTTACAGGACGGCCAAGTTTGTCAAGTCCAACATATCGACCTAACGCATCAAATCCGTAACTGAATGCTGGGGCCAAAACACCTGCGGCTGCGCCAAAACGCGGGTCTTGATTACGTAGGGCAGTTTGAGCCGCTCCCGACAATGCGCCCGTAACCATATTTGCAGGAAGTCCAGTTAATCCAGTCTGTTGCACGCCATAGTTTATCAGAGGGCCGGTAGCACCCATAACGCCACTTACAACTGGGTCAAAACCCGCCAATGAAGAAATACCAGCGCTTGTCAAACCGCCAGCAAGCGAATTGGCCAAAACATTTGGTGTGCCCGCTGGGAGTGCGTTTTTAATGGTGCCTGCAATTTCTGGGGAAATTAAATTAACGCCCAGATTCATCAATCCACTTTGAAGGCCCGGCAGTATTGGGTTGCCAGCCAAAGCGTTTCCAGCGGCATTGCTAGCCATAGAGGCCAATCCACCAACCACGCCCGGTTTTAGGGGCAAGCCAGCGATATCAACGTCACCTAATACATTGCCTGCATATCCACCAACCCCACCACTAATTGCACCAATAAGCGGGTCTCCGCCAAACAAAGCGCTTTTACCAGCGCCAAGAACTGCTCCACCAACAACCGGGGCATATGCTGTACCGGCGCCCAAGGCAGTGCCAACTTGAGTTGCAAAGCCCTGCATACCCGGAATAAGGGCTAGACCAATACCGGCAATCACTGGAAAGTACTTGCTCCAGAAATTTCCGCCGGTCGGAGTGAATGAAGACGTACCACCAGCAATGCGGTAACTGTCTTCGCCGGTCTTCTTAAGAATGACGTACTGACCGCCCTTCTTGCCACCGCTTGTGGTGACAATGTAGGTGTCATCTGTTCCGGGGGCCAATTTAGGCGCTGAACCGCCCTTGGCAATCTCTCGCAGGTCTGCAGTCGTGATGTCTTTGTCACCACGCAGTTTAGCCATGTCGTTGGCAAACTCAGTCCACTCTTTAACGCCCTTATCACTAAGGTCGGGCATCATGGACTTGATGTCTTCGGGTGCAACAATTCCATCAGCCAGACCTTGTGCGATAGCAGAGGCCATCTGCACAGAGACGCCAGTAGAAGTCTTGCCGTTTTTGGAGCCTTGGAATAGACCCCAGTCGTTTATGAGGTTAAGACCAAGGTTGAACTTATTGGTGGCCTCGTTAATAGCCTTTAGGTGGGTTGGGTCGTCTTTTGCAAGAGAGTCGTAGTTAACCCCGACAAGTTTGGTGCCAAGGTTGTAAACCCCAGAATTTGCCAATTCCTGAACAAGTTCTGGAGTTAATGGAATATTAACTTTAGCAACATCAGCAGGATTAGTACTATTTCTTAGCGTATCAATGTTTGATTGAATTGTTTTAATGCTTGTCTTTTTTTGTTCTTCTGGCGGAAGGCTATTAAAAACCTGTTGAGCGTTAACTTTCCAAAATCGTTGGTCTTCGGGCATATCTCCCAAAAACTCTTCTGCAGTTTTGGTATAGAAGTTTTTGTATACTTGGTCGCCCGGAAGGTATGCAGAGCCTCGATAGTCATTGGCCTGCTGTTGATAGTCATTGCGAACAGAGTCCGCCATTCCTTGGGCAGTCTTCTTATCAATACCGTTTGCAATAGCCGATTGATAAAGAATGTCAGCGGCACTGTTACCAGTTTTAATAATCTGGTTGTAGGCACCTTGTTCTTCTGTTGTGTATGCGTTTTTGCCTAAGAAGGTATCCGCAGCCCTCAATGCTTGATTCTTAACGGCTTGAGAAATTTGGGTCGCGGTTGCTTTGTCAGCACCCTTTGTAATTGCGTCTTGATAAGCCTTATCTGCTGCGGTAGACGCATCAGCAACCATTTGGTTATATTTTGCTTTTTCTTCAGGTGTATAAGAACTGCGAGAAAATTCTTTATTAAGAGAAATCCCGTATTGGTCAAAATCCGCGGCGGTTGGGTCACGAACAATTCGGCCACCCGGAAGAATCAGGTCACCAGATGCAGTGACATAGGGCTGAGTAATGTCTTGCCCGGTATTAAATGCCGCGTATGGATTAGTTGTTTGTTGCGCATTTTGTCCATAAATTTGGCTAACTACATCATTGCCAACTGGGGCTGCTGCTCCCGTATACAGACTTTCACTTCTAACCCCAGTGGTTGGTTGGCCAAATATAGAGGCGTTAGCTTTAGGCGATACAGTAGGAGTTCCTTGAGGAGCAGTCAGGCCATACTGTTGATAGTCAGACACAATCGGATTGGTGATAACCCGACCATCTGACGTGTACATGGTGTCACCCACCACAGTTGCGGTAGGACCAAAGATTTGCGCTCCAGAAACAGTAGTGGTTGCTTCTGGAAGGTTGATGTTTAAAGGCGAACCCGGTGTGGCGTATCTATCAAGACCAGTCGGCGGAGCAACGTAATTAGATACGTTAATTGACGGCGCACTTGGGTCATATACAGGCGGCTTTGCTCCCGGAACATAGGGGCCATAAGCAGACGCGGGGGTGACAGGCGCGGCGGCAGACAATCCACCTACAGTAGATGGTTGCGCTTGATACGCCAGACTAGGATTTTTAGCTAAAAAAGCCTGCCCTTCAGGCGTGCTAAACCAAGGATGTCCAGCAGGCAAATACCCAGTATCATCAACTGAAGGCTGTCTCTTATCTTCTAGAGTCTGCTGCGGGTTACGCATTTGCGGGTCTTGCGTAACAGACAGCCCACCAAACGGCGTTGGAGATGGCGCGTTGGTAATGTTTAAATTTGCCCAAGACGGGCCATAAGAAACATCATCTATTGAGGTAATTCCAACAGGAGGCGCGAACGAAGAAGACGTGCCGGCATCAGGATAAGCATAAGATGTGGGGGCGAAAGGCGCCTGCGTAACAGACAGCCCACCAAACGGCGCAGGGGGTGGCGCGTTAATGATGTTTATGTTTTCCGGAACCAAATAGGGTATTTCTGGAGCCAGATAAGGCATTTGGACAGGAGTTGGTGCTGAAATAGGCACATATGGCGCAGGAGGGGCGGCAACGTAGCCCATTCCAAATGGCGCCGTGTAGTTTCCTTGGGTTTGCGGAATGTAGCGGTCAAAAATGCCCATTATTAGCTTGCTCCAAAAGATGGCGCGTTAACTGCGTTGACTACAGCCGCCGCCCAATCATGCCAGTCCTCATAAATGTAAGGCCCCGGCACTGCTTCATTGTTAAATACTTCAATGGCTTTTAACCCTGCCGCCCAACCTTTCCAGTTTTCTTCACCGGAAGGGATTTCTAGTTGTTGAGCTGCGTATAGCTCACACATCAGACAAGCCCAAGACTCAAATGTGTGATATCGCGGGTCATAAACGAGAGCTGGAGAGGCCATCTTAGTAACCCCGCACGTCGCCCACGTTGGCGTTCAGAAGGATTTTACCCGTCTGGTAAGTACCACCAACTACGTTGCTTACAAACTTCAAACGAAGTTCACGACGCTGCTCACGCATATCAATCTTATTGGTGTTGTCGTCAAAATAAAACGGCGCAGAAAACTCTGATTCTGCTTGAGCATACGGACGACCAATCACCTGACAATACATTTCACCTGACATCACAAAGTCAGGCTCTATCCGCTCGATGTGCAACCAATAATTGTCCCCAACGCCACCTTGAGTTGGGGCCGGAGAGTTATAAGGACCGCCAGATATCCAACCCAAGTCAGAGGTCGTAAAGAAACTCTCAATGGCAAGGACACCCTGTCCGACAATCTTGTCGGTACCAACCTCGTGCTGCCACAGAGTGGTTTTATTCGGCATGGTTTCAAACGAAGCCGTCACAGTGGCCGAGGCGGTCGCGGCAGCACTAAGTGTCACCGTGATATTCCCCGGGGTCGCGGATGGCGCTATAGCAACCACATACGTTCCTGAGGGTATTCCTGTCGCCACAACAAGCTGGCCATAACCAATCTGGTTGGTTGCAGCCATCTGAATGTTTGCGTTTAGATTTACAGTTGTAATAGACGCAGTGAAGATAGCTTCTTGAGTCGATAAGTCAGTTCCAGAATTAATTGGGAACCGAAAAACTTGCGAGAAGTACCCGGCGCTTCTTGTCGCCCCATCTGCAAATCCAGCGTCATACCAACAACCTTCACGGATGTTGTAGATGATGGCGTTGTTGCATTCCTCCGAAGTACCAGAAGGATAGAACCACCAAATCTCACCGTATCGAGGAACCTTCGTCGCCCATACTTTTTGACGCTGGTCGTAATTCAGATTGTCAAAGAAGTAGTTTTGGTTGAACTGATTCGGAATCTCTTTGACAACACCGTTGTATAACAGGAATCTATCAACACCGCACCAGTAATAAATTCCGTCATACTCAATCACAGACTGAGACGACAGGATTGAAGACTGCGTAGTAATGATGTCGTAGCGCCAGTAATTAGTAGGCGCAAAATTAGGCGTACCCGGCACCCCGAGGGTCTGTGGAGCCAGAGAGACGCGAATCAATGAATCAAGAGACCAGAACAATCCTGACGGCGAGTTAGAACCACCGCGAACAGGAAGGCCCTTAACAATCTTGTTGGATGCCACGTTAACTTCGTTGGCGTCTGGAGAGTTCCAGTCAAACGGGTCACCGCCAGCAGAGTTCTTGATAAGCCCGTTGTTACCGTAGACGAACACATACGGGTGAAGGACACACACACCACCTGAGACTTCAACCAAAGCTCCAGTCGGGCTGGGGCCGTTGATATCTCTCAAAGGGGTAGAAATAAGACTGTTTACAGGAAGAGCCTGAACAGCGGTGTCTGTGGTCGCATCAATCTGGGCAAGGTTCTGTCCGGGGTGAGCCAACAAAAGAGTCGTGCCACCAGTAACATCAAACTCAGCATCAAACTGCCAGAGATTCAAATCGCTCTGTATAAAGTCATTGTTGATGGTTGCAACCTTGATGCTAAATCCAGCCCCAGTCCCACCGATACTCGAGGCGGCAGCACTCAAAGTATTTCCGACCAAGTAATACACACCACCCGCAGTAATCGTTACCGAAGTGACTGCGTTGCCAGAGACAACAACGGTTGCCTTAGCTCCGCTTCCAGAACCGCCAGTTAAAGTGACGTTCGTATACGTACCGTTGGTATATGAAGAGCCACCAACCAAAGTGTTCAGGGTTAAGATTTGGCCGCCGAATACAACATTGTTAACGCCCGAGCCAACACCATTGTTGTCAATGGTTAAAACTTGAAGGCCATTGTTGTAGCCGTTGTAGATGGTATTCGTGCCATCCTCTGAGTTCACAAAGATGCCACGCGAGATACCATCAGTCTCGGTCGTGATAGCCCTAAACCCACCAATCTTTCTGGGGCGCCCACGCTGGAACCTGACCCATCGGCCATCAGTGTGGTAGTTCTTGTCGAAGTCAGTCCCGTCCCGCTGAATACCGGGCTGAGTATCAAGAGAAAAAACCTTTTTGGTCATGGGAACACGCCACCCGCAATGCCGCCAGTAAAGGTGCCAGTGCCCGGAACTGTCAGACCAGTGGCAGACAACGTGAACATATTCGCGCCCAGAATGGCGATGTTGAACTGACCACTGGTGGCACGATAAACACCAGTCGATGATTCGCTTGCAAACCTCAAAGAGGGTGAGCCAACACTACCGTTGGCCAAACTGACCGTAGAAATACCAGCCAGAATTGTGTTGGCATTTAACAAGTTAACTGAGTCGCAAATCAAGGTTGCCTGATTGCCGGCAGTAATTGTTGCCGTGTTTCCTAAACCGGTTGTAAGAGTTACGGTGTAGTTGCCAACACCGCCAACGGTTTCATTGATGATGTAATAGACCTGAACCGTTTGGGGAACGGTAATCGTGACGTTGCCAGACAAAGTGCCTGTGTACTTTTGAATGACGTTTGAGGCTTCAGTCGCGGTCAGCGTATACGACCCAGAGGTCACCGCTTTGGTCAATTGGGTAAAGTTGAACTGCGTCGATTTCCCTAGACCAACCGTATAGAACGCAGTACCGCTACAGACGATGATTGCGGAGTCAGAGGGCTGCAGAACGATAGACCCTGAGCCATCAATTAACTGCCCACCCGAAGTCGCAACAGTCAACGCACCAGTACCGCCGTTACGCAACAAGAAGAACCAGTTGTTTCCTAAGGTCGATGCGCTACTCAAAGTTACAGTGCCGGCGCCACCAGTCCAGACATAGGTCTGCGCACGATACGTTGCATCAGCCGTAGAGTTAGAGGAAAACGTCGTTACCGGGTGCGACTGGTTGAGCGTGGTCGTAACAGCGAGAAGACCATACCCCGCCAGAGTTGCCGAATCCGCACTCGAAGAGCCAACACCAAAGGCGATGTTTCCCCATGTTCCCTGCTCATTAGGGTTGGCCGTGATGTAGATGTACTTAGTCTCGCCCGGGGCAATCGTGATGATTGTGTTCGTGCCCGCATAATTTTTAACCGTGAATGAATTTGAACCGACGTTGCGAATCAACGCATCGTTACCGACCGAAGTCTGATTGGCAGGCGGCATCCACAAAGCAAGGTTCGCAGCTGTCGCGTTGACCTGCATGATGCGAGCCGCATAGTCATCGGTCGCATTGCCATTGATAGGCCACTGCAGTTGAGTGTTAGCCGTCAGCGTAATAGCACGGTAAGAAACGTCCGTAGGCTGGATGACGGTTCCGGTGAAAGGACTGTTATAGCTCATGATTAGGTATCCACAGCAATGGCTTGACGGTCCCCAGTACGCTGAACATCTTCGGCTTTCAGCGTTTGCATAATCAGGTCGTATTGCTGTTGCCACATCGGGGTGCGTTCATCGTTTTTGAGGAACGGCATCGCCTGCAACAAAGAGCCATACAACAATGCCTGTGGGGCATAAATGGTGAACCAGTTAGTCTGGTTAGAAGAATCCAGCGGTTGAATCCGCTCGTAGTACAACACCTCAAACGTGTAGTCATCATCAGGGGTCGGCGCTACCAGCCAATGCGAGTAGTCATAATCCGCATAAAACTGGGGAACCCCGGTTTGAGACGCATCCGGCCAATACTCCCGAAGGTATTCATACTTGCGCAACAAGACAGGTTGACGAACCCCAGCAACGGTTACGTTCATTGATACAGTCTTGTGCCACCGGGCAGGCTTGTTAATGATTGCCTCAGTCGAAACCATCGTGCTCTCTTGAACAGTCATGTTGCCAAGGAACTTGATTTGGCTAGCAATAACTTGTTCCGCCAACATAATGAAGGTCGGAATCTTTTCTAGAGTTGCAGTATCAGTGCGCTCTAGATATGAAGAAATGTCTGCGACCAAAGAATCGTAGGTCATAACAGCCGCTACGGTCATCACCAGCTCCTATATTTGGCAGTCTTCTTGGCTATCTTCTCAGGTTGAGATACAAACTGCTTGCCCTGAGCCTTTCCCTCGCGTTTAGCTTGAGTGGTCGCCGCGTACTCAGCAGACGACAAAGACTGAATTGCTTTCTTCGGCAGATACCGCTCACCAGTGGCCTCAGAGCCTTGCGTAGACGGCTTTCCTGACTTGGTGCCCCAATCCTGTTTAGACCACTGAGACAGGCTGTTATCGGCCTTCTTAGGGCCTTTATAACCGCCGCCAGAGGACTTGTACTTCTGGGTGGCTAGTTGAGATTTGCGGGCGCTCCATTCCCCCGGAGAGCCGCCTTTTCCAGAAGCCTTAACGGAAGCAACGATGCGCTTCCATTTGCTCGGGTCACTCTTGACTGCGCTGCTCATGAATCACCTCGTAGGCTTGTCGGCAGGCGTCGTAGGCAGCTTGAAGCCTTGCTGCGTCGGCAGCGTACCCAGCAAGAAATTCTGCATCTCCCCTTGCCAGTCCCTCACCCGTACATCCCACACTACTTCCGGAATCGTTGGGCACTGGGTCTTGACGGGCTTCGGGGCGCTTGCGCAGGCTGTCAATGAGAGCGTTGTAGCGAAAAGTAGCAGTTTGGTTCGCATTGATTTTTTCCCTTTGAATCTTGTTAACCCGAGCCTGCATATCGCGCTCAATCTGTCGAGCCTTCTCAGCCTCAGCCTGAAGCTGTCTTTCCATCACAATCTTTTCGGCGTCCCACTTGTGCTGAACACTATCTTTGCCGGCGTTGTAGCCTTTCAAAAACGAAAGGCCGAGCATCACAAGCCCGGCCAGTCCACCCAACACCCAACGATTCATCAAGAACCCAAGCATTTTTTATATTCCTGTTGCCTGCGTTTTGTTAAACCCGGTAAAGGGCGACCATTGAACTTGTCCCACCTCAAAATACCTTCACAAGCACCAGAATAATCTCCGGCATTCAACTTTTTGGTTATTTCGCTTTTACAAAAAGCACCTTGGCCGATATTGTAAGTCAACGAAACATATGCATCAAATTCATATTGATACATAGGAACCGGCGCACATTTCCTCACTGATTTCTCAAATTTGTTCGCGTCTCTAAGAAGAGTGACCAATGCCCTTTCGGGGGTAGTCTTGTCTCCCATCTCAACGCCTTCAGTAGTTCCAAACCCAATCGTGGGCACATCTCCTTTAACCGGCTCATACGCCTCGCCTCTATAGCCCTCATGCACCGCAATTCCAACCAGCGCAGCGGCAGACAAACTCAAGGCAGCAACCTGAATCCTCACACCAGACCCATCATCTTGGCGACATACATAGCCAGAATCCCAGCAGCGCCCCAGACAGCTGCGTAGACCCAGTTGGTGGCCATCGACTGTTTGCCGTCTTCTTTCTCTAAAGAATCCACGCGGCTATCAAGGCGCTCAATCAGATTAAAAATTCTCTCTTGAGCCTCGAGCATATTGGCCTGTCTCTCATCAATCAGAGCAAGTTTGGTCAATGCGTTCGCGACATCTCGCATGACGACTTTCATCTCACCCATGTCTTCGTGGAGAGATTCAACCTTGTGAGTCAACAAGGCCATTTCTGTTTCTTGAGACATCAGTCAAATCCTCGGAGTGTTTTCGCTAGTCGAGCGCGTTGCCCTAGTTTACCCGGAGCCTTCGCCGCCTTGTTAAGGGTCTTGGCAGGAATCTTCTTATCAGCAGGAACACCGAGTTGCTTCTTCAAAGCGCCGGGTTTAGAGATTGCCTTCTGAACCCACTTTTCTGACATGATTTACTCCGGTTTGTTAATTATTGCAGTAGATGTCTCTCTGTCCAGATTTAAAACACCATAGCAGCAGACATTCCAATCTTCACTATTTTCTTCTTTCTCACTAAACGAATCTACGTTTAGCTTGAAGTTTTTGACCAAATATTCTTTATCACCTTCAAATACACGCCACACGTGGTCCATTGTTCCACGTCCCGGTTGACCTCGACTCTTATTGAATCGGATGCGGTACTTGTTCATACAATCTCCGCAGCAGGCGCTTGGCACATCGTCGGAAAAGACGGTCTCAAACCAATATTAAAGTGAATAAATTTAATCGGCTCATCAGATTCATGCCTGCTAAAACTATGAGGCAACCAAGCATTTGTAAACATTAACAGACCGGGCTTGGGCGTAAAGTTAACGGCGTTGCTTGCGTAACTTACTTGGGACATGTCTTTTTCATTCCAAGAAATCATGGGCTTACCCGCACGGGGGTCGTGGAACACAACTTTTGAGCAGTTCTCGGGCGTTTCAAGAAAATAAAACCCGACTATCTGTGAGCCTGCGCCATGAACGTGTTGTTCCATAGCTGAATGTTTATAGTGTTCTTGGCAAAACATTTCAGAAAAATATGTCTCAAAACCGTCAAGTTTGTAGCCTTGCTCATTAAGCAAATTCATTGCGGTACCGCCAACATAATATTGAAACGGCAAAATTTCTTGGTTATCAAATAAATTACCAGTCATATGCACTGGATAAATTTCATTGAGTTCTTTTTTGCGAACCTCTACAAGAGCATCTTCCGCAACCTTGGATACTGATTCCAAAAATTCAGGTTTATCAATTTGATAAATAATGGTTGGAAAGTAAATGCTTGCATTGAGTAAATCTTGTTTAGAGGTTTCTTCTGCCGAGGACATGACTTTCCTTTATGTTGGTTGAGTCAGTTCAAGTTTGGCAGGGGGCGTAAACACAGTGCCATCGTAAGTCCAGCCAATGCCACAATCAACGCCATCAACATTGATAACTGTCATATTTTCTGGTGGTGTCCATTCCGTTTCACCATCCCACGAAATAATATTATCAATAATATTTTGATTATTAATAAGTGCGTATCGCATATTAAACTCCAGAATAAACTGTTACAACAACCCTACCGGCACCGCCCGCACCAGATGTTGCGCTATTCGTAGCCCCACCGCCTCCTCCGCCGGGTTGCACTCCTGTTCCTCCAAAAGAACCCGAACCTGTAGCCGAAGCACCGCCATTGCCACCATAAGAACTTACGCCTCCAGCCCCTGTGCTACAAGACCTTACGCCACCACCGCCGCCTCCGCCCCAAACAGAGCGAGCCCCCACTTTTACACTTGCGCAATTCAAACTACCACCTCCTCCACCACCTTTATAAAGACCGTCGATAGGATAATTCCAACTAGCGAAACTGCTGAGATAAAGCGCCCCAGACCCCTCAATAGGTACCCAACCACTTGCAGTGGATATTGAACGGAAACCAACGGGACCGCCGGGATTCGCGAAACTATCCCCAGAACTTAGTTGACCTCCACCGCCGCCACCCCAACCAACACAAGTGCCGCCAGAACGCCCACCCCCACCGCCATAAGCAGAAACACGAGAGCCAAAAGTTGTATTTCCACCTTGGCAACCACATGTAGCAGCCGTTACTGCAGCCCCTCCGGCACCGATTGTTACAGTTTCAGTAGCGGATAAACACGCAATAGAAATCCAACGATAATTATAGCCACCACCCCCACCACCGCCTGCCCCGTTGGAGAAGGCGCCGGTCGCACCCCCTGAACCACCCCCACCCCACGCTTGAATAAAAACTCGTGCAGTTGTTCCATAGCCTGATGGCTTAGTCCAAGTACCCGACGAATTAAATGTGCAAGTTTTAGCGGCTAAAGCACCACCACTTGGTGCAGAACTAACCCAAGTTGTGCCGTTAGAGGTAAGCACATTACCGTTGGTGCCCGGCGCAACAACTTGCAGGGCAGATGTTCCGTTGCCCAACAAAACATTATTACTTGTCAATGTTGTAGAACCAGTACCACCATTAGCAACTGGCAGAGCCGAGCCAGATAAACTTACTGCTAAAGTTCCACTAGTAGTAATTGGAGACCCAGTCACTGACAAAAATGCGGGAACTGTCATACCAACAGAAGTTACCGAGCCAGAGGACGCATTTGCCCAAGTGGGCGCACTTGAACCATTGCTTTGAAGGACTTGTCCGGCACTTCCGGCGGCAGTGAACGCGTATGCAGTACCAGTGCCATAGCTCACACCGCCAGCAGTTGGGGTTGCCGTAGCATTAGTGCCGCCATTTGCAATTGCAAGCGTTCCGGCCACCGTCACCGCGCCAGTCGTTGCGGTGTTAGGGGTCAGGCCAGTTGAACCAAAGCTAATAGACGAGACGTTAGTGACAGCAGCTTTAGTCGCAATCGTCTGAACTACGCCGGCATTGTCCTTATAAAATAACTTGCCGTCGGTGATGTTAATCGCCAGTTCCCCATTAGCAAGATTGCCTGAACTGGGTGCAGCGGATGCTGTTGTCGAGTAATACAGCTGAATGGGCGTATAGCCTGCCTGTGACATCAGAATGTCCCCCCTGAAATGCCACCAGTCACAGTCAAGACTCCGGTGGACGGATTAAACGTAAGTTTGGTTGATGTTACCTTCTGCGGAAGATTCCCAGTATTGGCGGTCACCCATGTTGGGTACATGGTTGAGTTGGTAGATGTATCGTCAGTGATTGCCGTGTTTGTAGCATTCGTAGCATTGGTGGCATTTGTCGCGTTAGTTGCGGTGCCCACAGACAAGGACGACTGGTTAGCCCACGTTGGCGAGCCCGTACCACCAGACAACAGAACTTGACTTGATGTCCCTGCGGCAGAGAACGCATAAGCCGTTCCAGTACCGTAAGGAACCGCCCCTGCCGTCGGAGTGGCGTTTGTGTTAGTACCGCCCTGTGCAATCGCTAGTTGCCCTGAAGTTACCTGTGACGCGGCAATCGCAATCGACGTATTAGTCGCTGAAGTAATCTGTCCCTGCGCGTTAATAGACAGCGCAGGAACGGTCGCCGCACCACCGTAGTTCCCCGAGGACACTCCAGTAGTGGCAATGTTGAACGTATACGCCGGGGACTCAGAAAGGCCAGTACCTGCCGTGTATGTAACTGACGAACCAAACTGCGAGAACACAATTGCCGTAGTGCCTACGGTGATGGGCAGCGGCGTCTGTTGAACCCACGACGTATTAGCTAGCGTCGCCCCAGCGGTAATTAGGAAGAAGTCACCGACGTCAATCTGGTTAACACCAGAGCCTGCGGTGTTGTAATCAGTAGCTCGAGTCAGAATAAATGGGTTTGACCCATCACCGACTTGAGTGACCGTATACACACCGTTATATGCCTGATTGGCTTGATTCTTAACAAGGATGCGGTTAGCAACAACAACAAGCGTGGCGTCTACAGACAGTGCTCCATTCGCCGTTGCTGTAAGGGTTGCACCAACACCTGATGAGCCGTTGTTGTATGTACACGAAGGCAGGGCCGCAGCGGTAGCCAATCGACAGGCTTGGTGGAAGTTAATCCCCGTTGCGATTGAGTCCGCATATGTCTTGTTGACGATGTCATTGCCACTCGTCGGGGCAGTAGTGATTGTCCCCGTAGTCATTGTCACCGACGTGAACGTACCAGCTGCTGGAGTCGTGGCACCCACCGTGGTTCCATTAATTGCACCACCAGTTATGGCTACGTTGTTCGCGGCCTGCGTTGATATCGTGCCCAGACCAGTGATGTCAGTATTTGGTATGGTTGCCGAGGCCGTAAACGCGCTTGTACCAGAACCCTTGACGTATCCGGTCAGCGTTGTGGCACCTGTACCACCATTCGCTACATTGAGCGTGCCAGCGAGCGTTACAGCGCCCCCTGTGGCGGTGTTTGGCGTTAATCCAGTAGTCCCGGCCGAGAATGTAGTCACGCTAACCGAAGACAGCGTCGTCCACTGCGGGGCGGTCCCTGTTGAGGTTAATACCTGACCATTAGTCCCAATTGCAAGTTTGCTGAGTGCAGTGCCCGAGGCGTAGTAAACAATATCACCAGCTGTATACGAAGACTGCCCGGTACCACCATTTGTGGTGATTAGGGTGCCGGCAAACACAATCGTGCCTGATGCGGTAATTGGGCCACCAGAAGTCGTCAGGCCAGTAGTCCCACCAGTCACGTTTACCGACGTAACGCCACCACCTACCGAGATTGCACCCCAAGCATTGTTGGCGTAACCCTCAATGTTTGCCGTATCGGTGTTATATCGAATGGTTCCGTTCAGCGGAACACCGGCTCTCTGTACTGTCGTGCCATTGGGCACCACAACACCCTGATTCCCGGGGAATACTGCGTTGTCAGCAATGCTGATTGTCGGGTTATTGGAGACGCCGGTGCCATTAGCGACCGAAATTTGATTAGATGTCCCCGTAATTGACCGCTGAGTCAGCGTAGAGGGGTCAATAGCAACCACAAATCCGCCACCAGACAGGTTTGCAAGCGACAAAGGTGTGCCAGTAAGGCTAAAAACAGGGTTTCCAGAGGCCCCGTCGCCGTTTGTGACCGACAAACCACTGTTTGCGGTTGTTAACGTGCGGCTAACGACAGTCGTTAAGCCAGTTTTGACTGCAAAACCGTTGCCAGCGGTGTTAAGAGAGGCCGAAGCGCCCGTTAAAGACAAGAGAAGGCTGCTTTGGGCGCCGTTATCGGTCAATCCAAGGCCATTTCCAACCGAAAAGTACCGACTGTTGGCCAGACTAGGCTGATTGTTAAGCGTTAAAAAGGTCTGGGTGAGGCTTGGGCCTGATGTGATAGCACCAGTAGTGGTGCGAACAGTCACACCATTCTGAACAATGGGGACAAGCTCCGTTCCAGTTATTGTTCCTGCGGCTGGAAGTTGGGTAATAGTGACATTTGCCATCAGGTGCTCACTGTCAAATCGTCAAGGTTGCCGTTATTTTCCGGCGTCTGTGTATTTTGCTCCGGCGAAACAACATAGTTATTGTCACCGCCGGTTGTAATGCTATTCGGGTCTACAGCCACGTTTACATCAGGGCGAGGAAAGCGCAAATTAATGCGCTCAGTTTGCCTTGCCGGTAAGCGATATGGGTCTAACTCATCCTTACAACCTTCACTGCATACCTGCAAACCCGGGAAGTTTGTATCCGACGACAAATCCACATACGGGCGCTTCATTTTGCAACGGTCGCAGATTGCGATTGCAACAGAAGACAGGTTAGTGGTGTCAAGGAAGATAGGCATGATTACTTCGTATAAACGCTGATATTGGGCCGCAGGTAGATAGGCGACTTGTCGCGCTCTTCCTGTTCTGCTTCATACAGATACTGACCAGCCATCTTTTCCAGATAGCCAATACGGTCCATAGCAACCGATGGCAACTCAAGGCTCATGCGGTGAGACAGCATCATCACCACGGCCTCATACCATCGTTGCGGGATTTCTAGTTCATCAGTCAAAGCCCCAACGTCCATAATCTGCCGCGAGTACCACACCGTCATCTGAATGAACGGGTCATTAGGGACTGGCCACAGATACATTGACGGCTGAGGAATCGTGCGGTCAAACCAAAACTGATACGGCTGGTTGGCCGTAAAGTTCTGATTCGGCAGATTGGAGTAGTCATCGCGGTTCAAGCGAGACATCTGAATCAAGCGAGCATTGTTTCCGATGTACCACTCACGCAGAGCGAGAGTTGTTCCGTTGTATGCTCGGATTCTGTAGTACGGAACATTCTGGCCGGGGTCAATGTCGTGCCAAACCCACTCGTTGTTTACAACCTCAATGCTTCCCAAATCCAGCAGGGTGTTCCATGTAACGCCGTCCGACGAGTATTCATAAATGATTGACCACGTCGCAGTCCCCGAAGATACATACGGCAGGAAACCGATTGAGCCAGCGTATATCGGGTTGTTTAACCCATAGAAGACTTGGATGTTTCCGTTTGCTGTATTTTGTTGGCAATACGTATCGACGTTGCTGTCATATACGTTAGCCACCACGCCACCAGCAGAGGACGTATATTGCCCGCTAGGACGGTTCATGGTGCGATACAGGACGTTCAGAACGTCAATCGTGCCCAGAGGCAGGGAATAGATATATTGGTCCGCCTTGAGGCCAATAACCTTCTTATTGATGGCCCAGTAGTTGATGCCTAGATTTCCCAGATGCGACAGCAGGAAATACAGCGACTCTCGGGCAGAAAGCAGCTGTTCTGAAGTTAGCTCTTCTGCTAACTTCCCACATCGACGAGCACCATGGTCAATTAACTTTTGAACATTGATGACCGTGGTTCCGACCGTACCCGAGTAAGCCATTTGCTAATCTCCAAGTCACCAGCCCGGGCAATTCCAACGCCTCATTGACGCCCGTGCGCGACTTCCTTTTTCACTTTTCTCTGCAACCGGACCCATACGAGCGCAGAATGAATCACGCCTCGGACCGCCTTGCGGCTGCGGAGCCTTTAGATTCGACCCCGTCTCACGATTGTACTTTTCCCGGCCCTTCGCCGTAAGCCCAGCGCCTTGACTTGCAGGCAGTTTTTCACCGCGACCAATAGCCAGACTAGGACCACCATCCTTCATCTTCTTGTCTGCAGAGACAAACTCTTTGCCCACCGTTTGCGGGATACCAACCTTCTTCGCAAACTTAGGGTTGTGAGCCACCGCTTCCATCAGATTGTGCTGAGAAGGTGATTTGCTTGGCATGATTAGTCAGGGTTCTTGATGATAACAATGCTGAAGTTTGCCGTTACATTGGATGATGTTGTGGCGCTTGCCCGGACTTCGATGTCTGTTTTTTCCGTAAAACCTACCGGGTAATTCAACGGGATGGCAAAAGAAC
>Ga0209085_1000179_pt1 | contig 49480 bp, 68 predicted proteins | sample C_131016_EF_Meta_FD_187310 | JGI IMG/M metagenome (GOLD analysis project Ga0209085, IMG submission 187310) | Freshwater microbial communities from Lake Croche, Canada to study carbon cycling - C_131016_EF_MetaG (SPAdes) (version 2) | ecosystem: Environmental > Aquatic > Freshwater > Lake... | reverse complement strand
GTCTTCAGCAACGCAAGAGACAAGGCTCTGACCATTGCTGATGGGACACCACTTGTGTCCAGCACCACCGATCCAGTTGGAACGGGCGAACTCCTCATGGACGTTCTTGGTGATGTTGACATTCGTAGCCATGATGTGATCCATCTCCTCCTGTGGGAAGAGGCGATACATGAAGTCGGTAAGCTGATACCAATCGGTACGCATGGCCTTGGTGAAAAGGCTGAACGTGTAGCTTTCGGTTCCGGGGTGAGCAATCGTCTCAAACTGGAAGTCATCAGCATTCTGGAGGCAACGACCAGACTGCACTTCTTGCCAAGGTTGATCGGGATTGTACCATCCACGACCAAAGCGGAAAGCCTTCATCGTAGGGAGGGTGTTCAGAGGCCAAGTCTCGGTTTCAAGACGACCATAGTAGATGGAATTAATCGCCATCTTCTTGATGAAGAAGGGATTGTAGTATGTCCTCGCCTCACGGAAGAGCGTATCAACGTCTTGGCATGAGGAGAATGTAATGCCATTCTGTGCCATATAATTAAGTGTTTTGGGTTTATTGTGTGTCCCAAAAGGAATCGCTCCCTCTTGAAACACGGTTTAGTGTGTTTTAGGGTTTGCGATCTGGCAACCATCGCTGTTGTTTTGATCACCCCACTATTCTCCAACTTGGCAACCCGCTTATTATTTTATGTGGGTCGCTATCCCACTCGTTGCTTCCGTCGAGAACAGTTGGCTAATCAAACCAACTAATCCAGAGTTATACTGTCAACGAACTTGTAAGTATTATTTACAAGCTCGTCAACATAATTTTTTATCTATTGCGAAATTTAGCAAATAAAGTTGCAGGAGTACGTTCCTCAACCTCACTTGCTTTACCAGATGAAGAAGATCCAATGTTACCATCAGATGTTCCAGATCCACGCATTTTCTTAATAGTCTCGTTAAGCTCAAGAACTTGTTTTTCTAGAGCAAAGGTATAAGCCTTTTGTTTCTTAAATTTTGCTCCCTGCTGTAGAACTCTCGTGATTTGCTCCGGGGCATAGTTGCTATTCTCACGCAAAGCGGCTTCAGCAATCAATTCGTCTTCCGTTGTATCATCGTCAATCTGTTGAGATGCTATAATCTTTGCTACCTCTTCTGGATACTTGACAGCATCATCAAGAGATTGCTTTGCCGATAGATAAGCATCCTGCCAGCGTTTGCCAATTTGGGACTTGGTTAGTGTAGTACGACGAGCTTTTTCCTCATCAAGTTGTGCCTTGGTATTCTGCCAATTAATTAAGGCTTGATTCCTAGCTTCAATTTTAGCCAGAACATCGTAAGCCGTATTCTGAAATTTAGCCTGTTCCATAGGAGACAAGTTCTCGTAGATGGCATTAAGAGTTTGTTTGGAAATTTCAGTCTGTCTGGATCGTTCATTTGGGTCTTGAGTTTGGAGTGATCGCTCATATGCAGAAACAGCTTTCTCAAACTCTGTAAGAGTAGTCTGATCTTCACCAACAATCATTTTGACTTGATTATATCCATTGATGATTGGTGCATCAAAGTTAGCTTGGAAGCCCTCATCTGCTGGAAGGTTAAGTAAAGCATTTGCTTGGCGAAGTTTTTCTAGGTCACTAGTCAATACTTCTTCACGCTCTTGCTTTTCTTTAAGTGCTTGCTCAAGTTCCTTGCGGATATTTTCTATCTCTTTCTTTGTACCTCCATCATCAAGTTTGGAACGAAGTTCTTGTAATTCCTTCTCGTACTCTGGAATCTTTTCTACACGAGCCTTTAATTCAGCGGCTTCTTTGGATAGCTGTTCATTGGTTTGCTTTAGGGATTTGATATATCCACCCTTCTTTTCATCATCTACAGAAGATGCCTTGATATCTAGCTCTGGACGATTTTCTTCCGCATCACGTTTTGCTTGCTTCTCGTCATCAACCCTTTCTTGGAACTGTGAAGAATCTTGATTTAGTTTTTCCGCAATCTTTTTAAAAAGATCCGATGGATTACCTTTTGGTGCTTCTTTAATATCTGCTTTAAAGAAGTTATCTGCGTGTTTTACAGCGGCATCTCTAGCGGCTTTATCAGCAACAGATGCGGCAGTTAAATTAGGGTTTTGCGTGTGGTCTGCTACGGCGGTTTCGGACATATGTTTTGTGGTTGTTTGTGGTTACTTTCGGAGATTTAGTTCTTCTTCTGTAAGTGAATCATTCATATCTGGATCAAAATCCAAATCGTGTGTAGCAACTTTTGTTAGAACAGACTGTTGTTTTTCTACTGCGTTAAAGGAGTTTTCTTTAGATTCTAAAGCGTAATCCTGCAAGGTACGAAATACAGCAACAACAGTAGCGTGATCATGTTTTACTAGATCCTCGTATATACTGGTTTTAAGTTCGCTGTATCTTTTATCGTTAATTATTGCGGCGGCTAGGTTCGATGTATTTATATCAGCCATTTTCTTGTCCTATTTGCGGGTTGCTTTGGGTTACTGCTTCTTGACCTTGGATGGCTTGTTGTTGCGCCATCATATCTTGTGCATTTATCTGCTCTTGTTGTTGCATTTCCTGTTCATGCTGATTTTGCAAGATTGTCGTATCATGTGCGGCTTTTGCCCTACGAATTTGAATCTCATTAGCGGCCTTTGCCCTCTTGGTAGCAAGATCGGTAGCCACCCTCTCCATTGCATTTGCATTGTGGAGTTGCGCTTTCTGTGCCATTGCCGCCAATTTAATGTCTTCCTTCTTTTTGAGCGCATCAGTTTCAACGGCATTCTTGGCAACAAGGGCTTGTAGCTTGATTGTTTCTGGATCTTGCTGGCCTTGGCCTTGTTGTTCTTGCTGTTGCTTGGCTTGACCCATTTGGGCAACTTGGCTTCCAAGTTCATCAACACCACGCTGGAGTTGTTGCATCTGCTGTGCAAATTCTTTTGCCATTGCTTTCTTGGAAGGATCTTTCTGAATAAAACCAAGATGGGCAACCATGTGTGGCCCTTTGAATCGCATGAGACAAGCATAAAGATCACGAAGAAGTTCAAATGATTCATCATCAATAGATCCTTGTGCTTGGTTGGCTTTAGGATTAGCTCCCATTGATTGCATGACTTGTTGTGCTTCTTGCATCGAAACCATTGCATCTTGGATATGACCCTTAAAGTGTTCCACATGGTTTTGATCGGGATAGACCATGAAGTTAGCAGGATTGCCTTTGGGATCAGTCATTCCAATGTTTTCCATTGAGATGATTCCACGCTCATCTGGAATATCAACTTTGGTCTTCTGGAAGTAACGATTGACATTTTGCCTTCCATTAAGTGCGGCAATTGCATCCGTAATGGCGTTGGCTTGTCCCTCATTCATTGGTGTCATTCCAGTAAGAGAAACAGTCTGTTGAGCCGCCATGAGTTTGTATGAAGGGCTACCAGAACCAGCAAGCATATTGCTTTCTAGGTTCTCAATATTTTCCCACTTCCAAGCCTCTTTTGGAACTCCATTTTCATCCATGAATTCTACAAATTGTTCTTTGAGCTTGTATCCATTTCCACCCTTTGTGGTATTGCTCATCCTCTTATATAGCATTCGCAACCAACGGGTTTGATTGTCGTTAAACCTACGGATTTGGGTTCCTTGTAGCTTGGCAGATTCAGCGGCATCAAGTTCTGCCTCACCCTTTGTCCTTTGTTTTCCACCTTTGGTTGTCTGACTGATGTTGTATGCACCAATTCCACGATACATATCGGCTTGGTAATACTGCATTCCTGCAAATAATTCAGCAAGAGGCACACTCAAACTTACTTGCGCTGGTTCAACATCTTGGGGAAGGATCATCCAAGGTTGCCACTCCATTTGCTTTAGCTTCTTGGTTGATTCAGCAGTTCCACCTTTGAGCATCAATCGTGTACTCCAATCCATTGCATCAAATGCACGATTCATGTGGATGTCATACGCACGACATTGGATAAATACAGATTCAGCAAGACCTTGGATTTCATGCCAGATTCCACTTCCTGTAGAATCACACATAGGGGCAATAATATCTGCCCATCCATCTCCATCTTTTTCTACCCAATCCTTTCGGTAGTAAAGGAAACCAGTTTGGTCACGATATTCTTCTTCCGTTAAATCCTTACGACCATTTTCTTTGTAACCAAGGACAAGTCCTCCGTAGTTTTGAAGAAGGAGCATTTTGGAAATACTTCCATTGAACTCCATGATATACAATTCATAAATCTCAATTCGGAGAGTATAAAGACGAGAAAGATTTAAGTTTCCGCTGGCAACATCACGCAACCATTCGGTATTAGTATATGTATTACGGTAGTTGGTAGTAAACATCCGCAGGGCATCAACGCAAGCCCAGAAATTCCATCCCATATCCGTAGCATATTGCCTCGCTTTTTCTGGATCTTCCTCCCCCCCCGTAATCTTGAGCCAGAACTCAAGCGGCGTATAGGAACGTTTGATGCAAATCTCCCCCAAGTTCGTGAGATCTGCAAACGTTTTGTCTGGAATTAGCACATTAGAATTATGAAAGCTCTTGGTGGGCCAGCCATCACGATCTTCTGCAATTTCAAATCCCTTTCCATAAAGGGTCATCTCTTCAACGTCTAGTTCCACGTTGTAGTTATAGCTGTTCCACGAACGAAGCATCCGATCAAATCCAATACTGATAAGGTCGCTCCATTCTCTCTTTTCAGTAGGGTTACCAAGTTTTGTAACAATATTTGCGGCTGTATTACGCTCCATTACCATGTCCACAAATGAAGACTTTTGATTATCAACAATAAACTTCATTTGACGGAATGGCACATTGCTCATTCCAGAAAGCTGACGAGATGCTACTTGGCTATAATCAGTTGGGGGGAAACCTTTATAGCACTTATAGATGCGTCCCCACTTTCTTTCACGACCAGCATTATCCAACCGCAAGTTCCAACAAATAGTAAAAGCAGAATTGGCATCACGAACCCTGCTTGAAGGAGCAACACCATTGGAATTAATATTATTGAATCCCCATGTGGAAACTCCTTCTGCTTGAACTGGTTTTTTAGATTTTGCCATTTTAGCCTAACGCTTGATTCATTGCTTGTCTGCGCTTTTGGCAAGCGGTGCAACCTTTTGCGGTTTGCTCAAGGTTAGTTTTAACCCCGATGCTTGCCGCAACTCGATCACCAAGGTTAGCAAATGAGTGAATTACATTTGCAACCTTGTCTCCAGCTTCTTGCCAACAGTATTGACCGCCGATTCTATTACAAATCTGCTGTTCTATCAAGTAATCTAAATTATCGGGGACAGCAACGTTATTAATTGTCATGTCGCTAGATACTTTTTGAGTGAATGATCTACCATAAGGATGATCCATTCCATTAACACGATAAGTATTTCCTTGATCGTCGCTGTATTGATACCAGAGTCCTCCGGGTATTGGGCCGTTGCGGTCTTTTAATCTCATAGGTTGCTTCTCCTACTTGCCTTCTTGTAGAAATTTTGTCAATCTTTTTAGACATGACATACAATGGATTGAGTTTGGTGCAACCACAGGACACAACATATGGGCTTTCGTTTTTAGAAAGCTCCCCACAATTTGTTCGTGAGTTAGTAGCCTACCGATTGACCCGTGGAGAATTTGGTCGGCGTGAACGCATTAAAATGGGCATCAAAATGAATGAATGTGGTTTGCTATCACCAGCACAGCATATGATTAATGCCTTCCAATTGATTTATGGTAATGATGTTCTGCTCCAATCACAGGGAATACCCAATAATTATGCCCTAGACATAATTGATTTGTTCTGTAATGAGAACGATTGGGGCATTGCAGGGTGTGCAAGTAGTGGAAAAACCTTTTCTGTGGCGGCTTGTATCGTTGTAGATTGGCTTTGCGCTCCAGATTATACCTCTACATACGTTGCATCTACGTCTTTAGATGCGTCAGAAGACCGTTTGTGGGGCAAAGTTTGCACACTATATCGCATTGCTATGCGAAATATACAGGCACAACATGGGAAAGATGCCTCTATTGGACACCTTGTAGAGTACAGAAGGATGATTGTTTTTGAGTCAATTGATACTCGTGATACTGAAAGAGACTACACAAATGCAATAAAAGCCTTGGCTTTCCCCCGTGGAGGAGAAGGAAAGCGTTCCGTAGAGAATACAAGGGGTCGTAAGAACGCTAGGATGCGTCTATTTCTTGATGAGTTGGCTGAAATGGATCTCTTTGCCCTAGACACTCGTGTGAACCTTGGAGCCAATCCTGACTTCATCTTTGGCGGAATGGCTAACCCTTCTAATACTGCCAATAATCCACATACAGAGCTATGCCAACCAGACGATCCTATGGAATGGGATGCTGTAACCCGTTATACAAAGAAATGGAAGACTAGAACTGGCGTTGCGTTGCACTTATCTGGAGAAGATAGCCCAAATTTTAAGGTTCCAGACGCAGAAATTCCACCTTTTGATAGATTTTTGACTGTAGAAGGCGAGGCGGCTACCCTTAAAAGGTGCTATGGTAACAAAAATGCCCTAGAATACTGGCGAAATGTCTATGGATGGTGGCCCGATTCCTCTGTAGAACTAACAATCTTCTCAAAACAGTTCATCCAAGGGTGCGATATTGGCTGGCAACCAGTATGGAGTGGCAAAACAAAAGTCGTTTGTGGCTTTGACCCTGCATTTACTGCTGGTGGTGACAGATGTGCGGCTTCCTTTTGCCGCCTTGGGCCAAATGATACTGGTAGAAGCCTTGGTTATTACCTTGGCACTAGAGAATATAGCAGTTCTGTAGGAGAAGTCTTCGAGGAAAGCATTGCAATGCAGATAGTTAAGGATTGTTTGGAGTATGGAATCCACCCTAGAGACTTTGGCTTGGATATATCTGGTGATGGCGGCAAGATGATGAGGGCAATCATCATTGAATGGAGCAAATTCCATCCAGAAGCCATGTTTGTTTTTCCAATCTCCTCTATGGGTATGCCTACAGATAGGAAAATCTCCAATCTGGATCGCAGGACTTGCAAAGAAGCCTATGATCGGCTGGTTACAGAGTATTGGTTTGCCGTCCATACTGCCATGTCTACCAAGTCACTCGTAGGTATTGATCTGGAAAGCCATGCCCAAATGATCAATGAACTCTGTTCTAGGCTATATCAGCACAAAGGCAGAAAGGTTTCAGTTGAAAAGAAGGTAGATATGAAGGCTAGGATCAAGAAGTCTCCCGATTTGGCTGATTCTTTGACCTATGCCGTTGAGATGCTCCGCAGGGCAGGGCTAGAATTTACCTTTGCAGAAGAATCAGAATCCTTGGACATCCAAGAGATCCGTGATTGGGAACGCCATTTGATCTTTGAAAAGGGCAAGAGTGATGATCCTGCAAGTGATGAAGATATGAGCTATGCAGGAACAGCCTTTGATGAAGATGGATTTTGATTTGACACCTTTCTAAATTTTAGTATGGTCACTCCAATCTGAATGGTGAAGCATTCAAGAAAGACTTTCCTCCAAAGCAAAAGAAAGCCCCGCTGTAGTGCTTCACCACTCGGCGGGGCTTGTCCGTTATAGCAAGTGAGGATGGGTGTGAATGCGTACCACATGATCCAAGAAGACGGCTCTGGAGAACCAAAACTCCTTACCCGTGTGAAACGAGGAGAAACACCCTGCATCCATTTCGGGGTGCAGTAGTTTCTTTTCTTTTCTGACAGGCTTTCTCACTTGAGGGTGGGGGGATCAGGGGGGAATTTGCTTTACTCTTTGCTTTTCTTTAGAGGTGGGGTTGACTTACCTTTAAAAACAGTCTTACTTTAAAGCCCAATGATAAATCTCCTTAAAAGATTCATTGGTATCATAGCCTATCTCAATGGTTGCTGTCCAAAATGCTGGCGTGAACTAAAGGCTTGCAATGCTTATCCATGCGTTATATGCAACGTTGCGGGTCACATCCGTCCACACGGACTTTGGAAAAGATTCACAAACACAATCAAATAAAATTATGGCTACCAAAAAAAGCGGAATCCACATCAAGGAAAGTCACAAAGGTCGCTTCACGGCAATCAAGAAAAAGACTGGTAAGACAACAGCAGAGCTAAAGAAAAGTTCTAACCCTGCTGTGCGTAAAATGGCAACATTTGCACAGAATGCCGCCAAGTGGCATCACACAGGACGCAAGAGCAAGTGAGCAAATCAGCAACCACGCCACCAGCAAAACCCAATGCAACTCTACGCCCTGCTAGAATTTCTTTCGGCTCCGTTCCGAAAAGAAAAGGCAACAGAAAATCCAAAAGACTTTGAGATGACACCAGAGCAGGACGCTTTTGATATTTGGTCAAAGGCTGGCTCTTCTGGTATGGCAAAGTATTTGGTTGGTAACAATGAACACAAAACACAGTTCTGGACTGCTGGTGCTGGCTGGTATGCAAAGAATCTCCATGATGAGCAGTTAGATCTAATCAGTTATCTTCATCACCTGACAGAAAGGGTAAAGCTCTGCCAGCTTCTAGCTAAAATGATGGAGGATGAGGAAGTATCTTTGAGGGATGCAGCTATCCTACTCAACAACTTGGTTTCGGATAAGCCCCCACAAAAGCTACCGAAACTCTCCAATGACTAAAAACAAAATCGTCGGAGCAATTGTTGTCTCCGATCTCCATTGTGGTTCTACTGTAGGCTTGTGGCCTGATAACCACATTACTTCTACGGGTAATAAAATTGGATTGGGAAATAACCTACACCAAAGATGGCTATGGCAATGTTGGAATGACATCCAGACGAAGATCAAAGAACACTTCAAGGATGAGCCATTTGCTTTAATCGTAAATGGAGATTGCATAGAAGGAAGACATCATGGGACTACAGAAGTTGTGGTTGCCCTAAACTTTGACCATTCCCTTGCCGCTATAGAATGCCTAAAGCCTTTAGCAAAAATGGCATCAGTTACCTATATGACTGCTGGTACGGAATGCCATGTTGGCGATTGGGAAAAGATGATCTGCAAAGAGATAGGAGCCAAATGGCTAGGCGACAAAGGGCTTATAGAAATCAATGGTACACTTATGGATATAGCCCACCATATGCCAACAAGTGCTAGGGCATATCTTGAGGCGGGTGCTATGTCGATTACGATGGGCAATGCCAGACAGAATTACTCCCGTGTTGGTCATAGGGTTCCAAAAGTATATTTACGAGGCCATAGACACACGGGAGGAATCTTTAATGATGGATCGGGAATCTTTATGGTAACTCCAGCTTGGCAGTTACTTACCAGATATGGGCATAAAGTTGTAGGAGATTCCATCTGTCGCCCCGGATTTGGAATAATAGATTGGCGTGGATGCGCCAAAGGAGAGTTACCAGCAACCAAACTAACCGTATATGAACCAAAAGAAACTACACCCATCTGAAGCAGATTTAAAATCATCCATATACTCTTGGATAGATGTAACAGATACACCGCCAAATGCAGAAGTTGATGTTGTTCCCGAAGGTTGGGCAACTCTGGATCAAATGGCTAAACACAAAAATGTTCCGCTTACTACAATGAACTCACGCTTACAAAGGCATTTAAAAGCTGGCAAAGTTCAAAAGAAAAAGTTTCTTATCAAAACCAGTAGGTGTACCCAATACGTTACTCATTACTTTAAAGTATGAAAAAGCCCAAAGAATACTACCTTGAGATAGACATCTACAGGGGTGGTTGTTGGTTGCTTTGGCCCGCCAATAGAAAACAAGCAGAGGATTGGTATAACAATAAATTTAAACATACTGAACGCCAAGAGTTTCATTCACTAGATGAAGCAGATGCTGTATCAATACTTGGTACTTCCAATGTCATTGTCCTAACCGAATGGCGCAACAATCCAGAATGGATAAGCAACCTAACCCATGAATGCGTCCACGTTGCCAATCATATCCTCCACAACAGAGGCATAAAAGAAGAAAAGGGTTGCGACGAGGCTCAAGCATACCTCGTTGGCTTTCTTGTAAGCCGTCTCCTAACGGCCCTAAAGAGCGTTAAGCAAAAGTAAGCAGATCACCTTGATGATGTGCAATAAGCTGAAGGATAGCCTTTCCCTCATCAGTAGCAACATGACCCGTACCTTGGCACTTCCAGCAAGGCTCTCCTTGCCCATCATCATACCAATCGGTTCCTGTACCACCGCACTCATTACACACTTTCTCAAGCATGGTCTGTTTGAATAGGTTATTCATAACAATCCCCCTCTTGACGCAATTTTTTATTCCTGTCAATACTTTTTTACAAAAGAAATGAAACAAAAAGATTTGATAGATAAAGCCAAAGAACTCGCTAACCTTGGGCAAGACTATGGAGCAATCATTGGACAGCTTGAAGCAAACAACCAATTGCTCATCAAGCACTACGTCCTCGACCTACCAGAAGAACTTGCTACCCAAACCATCTACGGCAGGGTCGCATGGGCAAATAGAGAAAATGTCCCAAGAGGTAGAGGCAGACCACGCAAATGATCAATTGGCTCATAGATCACTTTCAGCTATTTATCAGCGGCCATTACAACATGGCCATATTCAGCTTTAGATTCTAATACCCTTTGGTGTAACGGTAGCACAGGGGACTTTGACTCCCCTAGTCATGGTTCAAATCCATGAGGGGTAGCCATCTCTCTATTTGGCCTTTTCTATCCCAAATGTCGCATTCTGCCACATCCGCACCTGACCAGTATTAAAATGCTTTATAGACCCATCCTCGCACATACAAACCGTCCATACATCATTCTCATACATCCCGCTACTCACCACATAAATAGCATACCCATCACCCATTGGCGTTACCACAGGCATTGGGTTTTTAAATTCATGGATCATTGCGTGGTTCTAAAATTGTGCCTCCCATAACAGGTCGCTAGATTATATCAACAGCCAGATCGGCTACGCATAACGCTATAAGTTGATACAATCCCCCTCTTTGATGGGAGACAAATTAAAATTACTTGAGGAACGTCAGCTTGTAAAGCGTAGAATCAATCAACTCCGCTATCCCATCCACCAAGTTCTGAATCTCACTAGCCCCTCCCAACACCCCTCTATTCTCCTCCAACACCATCTTGATATACATCACAAATACCAAAGCATCATCATGCTGGCTATACTCACACAACTGATCAGGATACTCAACCAACTCCCCATTCCTTCCCTGCCACGCCTCAATCACACTATCCACCAAGTCTGGCAACTCCGAATAAAACTTCTGCAACGCCTTATGCTCCGAATAACTCCTACTCCTCAAATGCAACACATGACCAATCGTCGCCGCATTCAACAATGTAATAAGTAGTTCTCCTGCTTTCATATCCAGCCACCCTATGCCAATCATGTCCACACCGTCAACACATTCTTATTTCATGTCTAATCCCTACCAATATCTATACATAAAAGAATCTTTTAATAAAGGAAAGTTCCAAAAGTAGATATTTTTTCATTCGCTCCTTATACGAATACGGCCCGGCCGGGGAGGGTGGGTGGGGTGGGCCACCACCCGTTAAGAGATTCCTTGGGAAAGAATGCTTACTATCAAGGCCGGCTGTCCTACAAGCTACGGCATCGCATCATTAGATACTATGTCAGCATCCAGCACTAGCGGAGGATTAGGAAGCTGACCAACCGATACAGCTTGTCTTGCATCATCAAGCAATGAAGTATTACCCGCTGTCTTACCAAGTGCGATGATGAGAGTAAACGGATTACTCACCTGCGGAGACCTGTCAGCGAAGTTATCACCTGACATCTTGTTGTCCAGCTCAAGTGCTCTCAGCTTGTCCACTACCTTGATCTTCCGCTTAACGTTCCCACTTGTGTCCACCTCTTCAACTACCTCCTGCGCCAGATCAGAACCAGCTCCCACCTGATCCACGCTTGTCCGAACGCATCGGGCAAGATAGGAACGCTTCTCTGAAAAAGAGAGAACATCTTGTTTAAAGGCTTTCTCCTTTAACCTTGCAACGTAGGCTTTCACTCTGTCTTGTCGAAGTAACTTGCAGCCATAAGATGATAAGTCTTCTAATTTTCCCGATGTTGTAGAGTAACCTGCTCTTCTAACAGATTCAGCGATGGATAAACCTTTTGTAACGTAGTTATCGACAAACTTCTTTTGTCTGGTGTTAAGTGGTCTGCTCATGTTGGTGAGCTTTTTACCTAGTCAAACTCACCTTGTCAATCGGAGTGGATGTTGTAAGTCAACGTGCCTACAGCGAGAAGCCTCTGAGAAGCAGGAAAGGGGGGCTTTATGAATGAGTGATTGTAGCGGGGGGATTTGGAATCTGTCAAGCATATTTGCAACGTATGACAAAGAAAGATTGAGAGGTGGGAGAGGATAGGTGCTTTTGTGTTGTTATTGTCTTGCAAGTGTGTGACAAATGGGCTTTTGGTGTAGTGTTGGAGGCTATGAAAAAAAGATAAAATATATTGAAAATAGTTGTTGCAATGTCTCAAGGGATCTTTTATCTTGTTCCTTGTCGATAAGACATCAACACAAACCCAAAACACAAAGGAGCAAAACATGAACACGACAACAACACAGACAGACAATAAAGCAATAGCACTTGCAAAATTCCTCGGAATCGAACCCGAAGAGGTAACACTCTATGGCGGTCATCATTATGAGATGACCATCTTTGAGACACCCAAAGGAGAATATGCAGTCGGAACAGATAATGAAGCGGATCAGTCTTGGGATCAGTCTCTTGATTCTTATATTGATGATTGCATCATGCCAGAGATCAAAGATGAGAATCTTAAGCAGTATTTTGATGTAGAGAAATGGAAGAGAGACGCACGATATGATGGAAGGGCGCATTCCTTGTCATCATATGATGGCGATGAGATTGAACTTGGAAATGGGCTTTATGCCTACCGCATCAACTAATCCCTGACCATTACACCCCATGAAAAAACACATAAAATCTCCCGCCTTGGTAGCCTTTGAGACTGAACGGCTGAAGTTTGCCCTAATCACTCGCACGATCATCTTGTGCGCCTTTGTCGCAGTATTAGCGGCCATCATAGTTCACCAAGCCAACAACTGAAACCAACACCTAAAGGAGAAACCAAAATGAAGACAACACTAACACCATTGAATGAAGCATTTAGAAACCCAAGCGGGTTCGATTCCATCAAAAACTACATGGGAGAGACCGATTTTGATGGCCTCTATGTAGTAATGGGAAGGAACCGGGATTCTGACCTTTTAACGGAAAGCAATTGGGAAGCGGCAAAGGAAAGGATTGCCGATCATGAGGTGATAAGATTCGGACATTGGGCTTGCGGATGGATTGAATACCTTTGCGTCAATGAAGAGAATAAAAAAGCCATGCTGGAAGGGGAGAAAATAGTTAAGGAGATTGATTCTTATCCCGTATTGGATGAAGAAGATTTTTCCCGAAGAGAAGACGAAGAGGCAAATAGAGTTTGGAATGATTGTTACAGCTTATCCGAAAGGGTGAAATTGTGCCAAGAATACGGAGAGAGCGTATTTGCGGCAAGGCATGAATATCCTCCTTATGGTGGAGCCTTATATGATCGCATGAGATCAGCTTAAAAAAACGTTTAAACCAATGACCACGAAAACCGCACCAGAAGCCCCTACAAATAGCCTGTCAGTCTCGCCCAATGGTGAGCACTGGCAAGCAATTAAAGTGACGCAGGAACCAACCTTGGAAGAAATCATTGCCAAAATCTGCAACCAATTAGAAGCAATCGAGACGCAAATCGAGACAATAAACCACCAACTCCGAAACCAATGACCGCCGCCGCTATAATTGAAAACAGAGACTTGTCTCTATTCTTAAAACTGAAACGCAAAGACTTAATTGCTTTCCTTCATTCCTATGGCATCACAGAGAAACCCCTAACGGGAAAACTTGTGAAGAATATGGACACCTACAACTTGAGACAACTAGCGTGTGCAGTTATTAAACTACAAAGACAAACCCAACAATAAAGGAGCAAAAACATGACTACATATAACATCATATTAACCGCCGCACTTCTTGGCTACCACCTGACACAAAGGGAAGCCGCCGAGATTCAGCACCTCTTCACGGGAGAGAACCTTGCCGATGCAATACGGGATTACTGCGCCGCATACGAATCCTAATCTCCGCCGCTGACCATGAGCAAAACACGCCAGCTTACCCTACACCTTGTCTGTCTAATCCGAAACCCGAAGGCATGGCGATTCTATGCCCAAGGAATCACCAGAGCATTAAACCTTAACTGAAACGCAAAAATGATTGTAATCGATTCAAATAACGTACCAATCCGAGAAGGAACCAGAGTGAAGTTCAAAGACTATTTCGGACATAGGTTTTCCCAATGCATAGAAACAGAAGGAACCATCAAAAGTATCAACCAGTATGGTCAGGTTTTCATAGATATCTCACCAGAAGAAGTGACAACGTATCCCAATGGATTTAGCCACATTTCCAGCACCTACACCTTCCATACCGATGCAGACAAATATAGTCGCAGAGTAATGGGAGGAAGCAGGGGAGATTGGGGAGATAAAACAGCATATTGCGAAGTAATACCAACCACTAACTGAAACCACCGCCGCATTATGAACACCGCCGCAATCAAAGAAGCCCACCGCCTAGTGGCGGTCATGGAGCCTCTATTCTATACCCTGCTACGTACCGCCGAGCATCATGGATTGAATACCATCCAGATAAGCGTACCTCGCGCCAGAGAACTGCAAAGTGATCTTGCCAACCTTAAAAAAAGGTTAAAAAATATCCTTGCAACCGAAGACACCGCCGCCGAGACTACAACAGACCGACATCTCAACAAGATTTTCGGCATTAACTGAAGCAACCATGACAATAGACCAATACAAACTAGGGCAGGAGATCATGCGGGAGCGCATCGTCGCCTTAATCCACCACCACTATGAGATCCTAAAAAGGTATCATGGCAGGGAGGATGAGAGATGCCAACTCCTCCGAAATATAGTGGAGGATATCCGTATCGACCAACAATCAGAGCAACCACAACATAACTGAAACGCAACCAAAAACAAATTGAAAGGAACCATGAAAGAAAAAACTTCCGAAACGCTTAATAAATACGCAGATATTACTCGTGATATTTATGACAATCTAGAGCAACTTGATAGATTAATGAAGTCAGCAGAATGGAAGGAAACTTATTCAAAAATAACAAAAGAAGGAGATGATTCTGTTTATGTCCTTGAGACATTTAAAGACTTCATTTCCGATCTTCCCGATGCACTAGGATACTAAAAAATAAAGCAACCACAATGAAAATTGAATACACTTGTAAAAACGAGGAATGCAAACACGAGTTCCGAGTTGACTACGCCGCAAAAGATCAATGGACAGATGCCGAGATAAGCCCCTGCGAATGTTTCAAATGCGGAACCGAAGTTGATTTTGAGGAAGTCGAGAATGAAGCAACACCAGACCCCGATTACTACGAAGAAATAGACCGATGAAACTGCACCACCGCCCCTGCATCCCCTACGTCTGGATCTTCCTTGAGAACCTTGCAACCAAAGGCTTGATCGGAATCCCCCGCTATAAAAAAACAACATATCCACCAAAAAGTTCTTGATGAACCTTTCAACTAGGGCCATGCTAATCGCCCAATTAACCAACATGACAAACGAGATCAACACAACAACCGCCGCCGAGCCTGTAACTGAAACGCAAAAGAACGATTCCTGCTTCCTTGGACTATATGTTCCAAAGGGAATTAAAGATAAGGTAGCCGCCGCCGCCAAAGCCGAAGATCGAAGCATGAGCAAGTACGCAGTCAGAGTATTTGAGCGTCACTTTGCCAACGCATGAGTTCCCGCTTTATTGCTTCACTAATCCTTGGACTTCTACTCGTAATTCTAGCTATTCTCTTTCGATGAAACCAAAAGGACTATACGCAAACATTCACGCCAAGCAGGAACGTATTAAGAAAGGTTCTGGTGAGCGCATGAGGAAAGTGGGAAGCAAAGGCGCACCTACCGCCAAGGCTTTTAAGCAATCAGCTAAAACCGCAAAGAAGAAATAATACTATGAGCGAGGCATGGACACGAAAAGAAGGCAAGAATGCAAAAGGAGGGCTTAACGCCAAAGGCCGAGCCTCCTATAACAAGGTGCATGGAGGGCATCTAAAAGCCCCTGCACCGCATCCGAAAACAGAGAAGGATGCCGCTAGGAAAAAGTCATTCTGTTCGAGGATGAAAGGGATGAAGGCAAAGAATACAAGTGCCAAGACTGCCAAAGATCCCAACAGCCGCATAAACAAGAGCTTGAGGGCATGGAACTGCCACTAAACAATTTCCCCCTGCATAGGGTAGGGGGAGCAACCAAAACAAAAATGACAATCGCAGAACTGAACAAACTAGCCCAAGAGATTGCTAATCTCCTTGGGAACCTCGACGAAGCCGCCCTACTCAAAGTCCTTGACTTTGTGAAAGCCGCCGCCGAGCCAACCGCCGCAGAGTAATGCTTACCGAGATCATCAATAAGATCCGCAATAAGATGCAGACCAAAGCTAGGCCGAATACTACTTTGATCGACACTCGCAAGCTGGCTCCAGCCAAACGATCCAAGATCAAGTCAGAGGCTACAACGCCAGTAACCAAGGGACGCAAGCCACGTTCCAAAACCAAGAAGTAACGATGAAAAAGAAAATGATGAAGGCAACTCCCGCCTCCAAAATGACCAAGGTCAAGTCCCCAAAGTCCATGATGAATAAGTCAATGGGCAAGGGAATGTCCTGCAAAAAGAAGTAACTACAAAAAAGAACTGGCAGGGAGACATGAACAACTCCCTGCCAGTATTTAGCAGTAATAGCAACCACGCATTAACCGCACATGAACAATACAAATACGCTGGCAGTAAGTCAACCCCCTCCACAGATTCCTGTTGGAGAGATAGAACGCATGGCACTAGCAGTTGCCAATTCGGGACTTTTCGGAATCAAAACTCCCGAAGCCGCCATGAGCCTGATGCTCATTAGCATTGCAGAAGGCCGTCACCCTGCATTAGCCGCTAGGGATTACGACATTATCCAAGGTCGCCCTGCAAAGAAGAGTGAGGCTATGCTCCGAGACTTCTTGCAGTCAGGAGGGTCAGTAGAATGGCATGAATTAACTGATGACATTGCCGATGCTACTTTCTCGCACCCACAGGGAGGCAAGGTTCGCATCACTTGGGACATGGCAAGAGCCAAGACAGCAGGACTAGCTGGCAGAGATATGTTCCGCAAGTTTCCGAGGCAGATGCTACGGAGCAGGGTAGTAAGCGAAGGCATTCGTACAACTTGCCCTATGGCGACTAGCGGAATGTATGTTCCAGAAGAAGTGCAGGAGTTTGATGCGCCGAAGCAGATCAAGATTGAGAAGCCTGTAATCAAGCAGGAAGAGGAACCAGAGACAATCACCGCCGAAGTGATCGAAGACGAGCCAGAGACAGCACTAAAAGCCCCTAAAGAGCTTCCTAGTAGCCCTTGGACAATGCTCCAAAGCATGATGTGGTCAGATGAAGTAACTGATGCACACGTTGTTCACTTCCTTGTTGCCAAAAAGGTTCCCAATGTCACCAAGACTACACTACTGAAAGAAGTAAATGGGAAGATAATTGAACGCCTCATTGCAAAGTGGGATGATGTAAAAGCATTCAAGCCAATCTTGTAATGACACGCAAAGACAAAAAAGCACTATCCGTGAGGCTTGCCGCTTTACATTACTCAAAAGCCCAAGAGCTTTGGGATCTATTCCGAAAATCTGAATGTGTATCACTTTTAGAGAAAGCGGAAATTATTAGCGAAGATGAATCATTTGATATTGCAAGCGAAGCAATGTACCTAGCAATTAAACACACTAAAAATGACTAACGAACGCAAAGGGAAACCCTCCGCAAGCGGCATCAGCCGACTTGCCCTATGCGCTGGATCGTGGAATCTAGAGTCCACCCTGCCAGAGCAGGAGCCTAATCAGTATATGCAACTAGGAACGGATGTTCATGCCGCCCTAGCAGGAACCAAGGAATTTGAAGATCTAACAGAGGAAGGACAGGAGATCGCAACACGATGCCTGTCTGACTTCTCCACCATAATCGCTCAACTAGACCTTGGGGATCGCACCGCCGAAGCCCTAGAGCAACGTTTTTGGTACAATGATGCCTATTCTGGAGCCATTGATCGCATAGACTTCTTTGGAGATGTTGCCGTTGTCACAGATTACAAGACAGGGCGCACGTCCCAAGGCAAGGCAAGCGAGAATCAGCAACTCAAGGCTTATGCCGTCCTGGTCAAATACCATTATCCAGAGTTAAAGACTATTTACGTTGCAGTTATCCAGCCACTTGCAGGAGGCACAACCATTGCCGAATACAATGAACAAGAACTAGAAGCCGCAACAACGGAGATCCTTGGTATCGTATCTGCCTCTCTTGAGCCAGATGCCCCTAGAACCCCTTCTGCCAACGCTTGCAAATGGTGTAGGGCAAAGTCTATTTGTCCAGACGCTTATGGTCAGGCAATAGCCGCAAGGACACATCTCCAAGTTCTATCGGAAGTAGCCATATCTACCCTATCAAATGAGGAACTAGTATCAATTGATTCCAAGGCTGACATTGTTGAAGACTTTATTGATGAGATCCGAAAGGAAATCAAGCAACGCCTCATGTCAGGTCAGCAAATTACTGGACGCAAGCTAGGCAAAGGCCGTACAACTAGGAGTGTTTCATCCGATTCAGCCGCCGTTGTATCTGCGCTTTCTAGTATATTGTCACAACAAGATGTCATGGCTTGTGCAAAAATTAGTCTCACAGGATTGGAAAAAGCAGTCGCAAAGGTTAAAGGGATTAAGCAAAAAGAAGCGAAGCAAGCCGTCGAGGATTCCCTTGGCTGGCTTATCGAAACCAAAGAAGGCGAACCAACCCTCATTCGTGAATGATAATGAACCTCCAGAAGCCCATGCCCTTTGGATCATGTTCGCAGGGAGAGAATGGATTGTTATGCACTATAAAGACCATTTCCAAGCTATTGCGGCTGACAACCGAAGGGTCAGAAAATCAGACATTAAAAAACTTTTCCGTTACCTCGTTACTGAAGGTTTCATAAACGAAGACGGAACACCACCAGAACACAACCACGAACCAGCAAATATATGATCACAGGCAAGATTGACGTAAAAAAGATAGACAAAGACGAGCTATACCAAGGCGAAAAAGGAACCTATTTGGACATCGTTCTCTATGTAAATAAAGACGAGTTTGGCAATGAAGTTCCTGACCAGTATGGAAACGATGGAGTCATCAAACAGAGTCTTTCCAAGGCATCTAGGGAGGCCAAGAAGACGCAACCTATTCTTGGTAATTACAGGAAAAAAGAAAGCACAGGCTTTGTTCCAAAGTTAAAGACAGCTTTTCAAAATAAGCCAAAGAAAGAAGAACCTCTCTTTGATGATTCATCCGAAGACGAGATCCCATTTTAACCCCAACCCACCAAAGCAACCACGCACATGAACTTCAAAAAGAAACCCACGCAAGCAGAGAAGATAGGCCAACTAGAAGCAGGACTAGACTTCCAGAATAGGGAGTCAGCACACATCCTTGAAATGGTACGCAAGCACCATGCAGAGATCCTTGAATATCAAGACAATGTTGATGAGCTAAAGACAATCATGCGGATTTATTCTGTTGTCCTTGTAGCTTGTGTCGCCCTCACCCTCTACTTTGCTTGCAAATGATGCCCTATTGCTCCTGCAAAGAGATCAAAGACGGCTTTGGTAAAGACGTAGCCTCTGTTCCGCAATGGCATAATTGCGAGTATATCAGTCAAAGGAATGCCCTAATCCCTAAAGCTATGGAGAAGGCTAGGGCTTTGTCCAAGATGGAGAACGGAGAAATGAACCAAGAGAAATTTACTCATCTCTTTTCTCAATTCATGGATGAAGCGGCTTTAGAAGCAGGGATCGTATGAGATACTCCAAGGCCGCTAAAGCCTATATTGACAGCGAACACATTCGTTTCTTGGGGGAGAACAATCAAGTTCCAACCCTTGAGGAACGAGTGATGGCGGCTTTCGATGCAGGGTTAAGATACTTTGTTATCGAAACAGAATCATCAGACAAAGAAGAAATCAACTATCCCAACTGGAATGAGTGACCAATTTGACTTTGACTTTGATTACACACCCATTGCGCCAGAATTAAATGGTTTAACTCTTGCCGAAAGGTTTGAGTTATTTCATTACGACAATCCGCACGTTTACAGGAACCTTGTCCAACTAGCTAGGCAGTTCCGAGAGAAGCGACCAGATGCCGTTATCGGTATCCAAATGCTCTTTGAGGTACTACGCTGGAATTACTGGATCAATGTAGATAGCGACGAGCAGTTCAAGTTTCCCAATGCTTTTGCGGCGGGATACTCAAGGCTGATAATGAAGCATGAACCCGATCTGGATGGCATCTTTAAGCTATGCAAATCAACGTTTGACGAAGAATGACATCAGAAGAGAAAAAGCTACATGACTTTATAAAGAGGATTTTAAACTTCATTTATATGGAAATGCCAGCACACGAAACCACCAAGAAATTCGTACACGAATACTTCAATGAGATTCAAAGCAAGAGCTAATACAACCCGTCGAGTAGCGGGTCAAATGAACAAGACAGAGCAAGCCTATGCCGCATTACTGGAATGCCGCAAAGACGCAGGAGAGATCCACCATTACCAGTTTGAGGCTATGGCTTTGAAGCTGGCAAAGCTAACCACCTATACCCCTGACTTTTTTATCATCAATTCCGATGGCACAATCGAATACCACGAAGTCAAAGGATTCTGGCAGGGAACAGGCAGGGTAAAGATCAAAGTAGCCGCTGAAAATCACCCTTGGTTTCGGTTTGTAGCCGTCCAATACAAAAAGAAGGAATGGAGTTATGAAGAGTTCTGATCCAGAGATTTGCCCATGTTGCGGTCAAGCTATCCAGTTACAGGATGCTCCGCCAAAGCCCAAGAAAGCCCTTGATGATGGCTTTGATAGCTTTTGGAGCCGTTACCCCAAGAAGATTGGCAAAGGCTATTGCAGGGAGATATGGAAGCGTAAACGGCTAACGCCAGAAGACGTTCTTCCAGCCCTTGCGAAAGCCATTACCTCACCAGATTGGCAGAAGGAAGGAGGGAAGTTTATCCCCAACCCTTCCACCTATCTGAATCAAGGTAGGTTTGAGGATGAAGGCATGGACTACGAGGCACTAAAGCCCAAGAAAGCTACCATCACCTCACGCCTTGGAGTAAACGAACAGGAGGCTTTTGAATGGCGGTGTTGGGTCTATCCCGATTCAATGCTTGTTCACCCTACTTGGAACACCTTTCCTTTCGCCAAATGGCCTAGATCAACCCAACAAGAATACCTAGATAGCCTAACCAAGTAATACATATGAAAATACTAGAAGCATTAGAACAAGAAAATGATCGCCTTAAAAAGCGAGTCGAACACCTAGAGCATATCTTGAGCGATATACTCCTGCTCAATTCTCTAGGCAAGACCCTAAAAATCAACGAGGTTATCCATGCCGCTGTTGATATACTAGAATGAACGAAGACGAACTAGACATCAACGTAGCCAAGGCCGCTGGAGCAGATGTTGGATATTTTGTGGAAGCATTCCTAACGGAGCATTCCAAGCCAGAGCCAACCATGCAGGAAAAGCTAGATCGTTCCAACAACGAGCGAGACAGAGCAGTAGCTATCTGTGATGCGATGATGGCATGGGAGAACCCTGCTGATGCCAGAAAGACATCTAAGGATCTATCACAACTCAAAAAGGATATAGCACTATGAAGTCCTGCATTGACAAAATACTAAATGAGATCGGCCTAGAAACCCCTGACCTTGTTCCAATCAATAAGCGTGAAGCCTTTGAGATGGGGCTAATCAAAGGCAGAGAGAAGCCCAAGAAATGCCAATGCGGTAAATCCGCTTATACTTCCTTGTCCAATTGTGATGCCGCAATCAAGCATCGTCTTGAGCAAGGATTTGGAGGAACCAATATGCTACGGAGTTACGAGTGTGACATCGTTAAAGGCAATTGGCACATGAGTAGCGTTAACAACAAGAAAAAACTATGAACCCACTATATTCTGTAATCTTTGCTGGCGTAACAGCCACGCAACCTATCGTCCCACAAACGTATTACATCAGCAACCTATCGGAAACTGATGGAGCCAAGTGTGGTGAATACATCAGCATTACCCCAATGCCTGTCTATAACAATGTCCAACGCCCTATATCCTATGACGTTATAGAGCCAACCATGTCCCTAAATGTTGAAGAAAATTAAACAACCCAAGACCAAGGCGGCACTAGCCAAACACCGCTATGCCGTCACCCACAAAAGCCCCAACGGGCAAGCCTATGACCCTGCTCAATGCGGCTGGATAGTTTACGAATGCAAGAGGCCAGACATCAACTGGCAATGCAGTAAGAAGAGTGGCTATGGAAGAAATGGTTTATGGTGTTGCAATCACGCAACAGTTGCATAATGAAGATTGCTTTAATTAGCCTCCACGCCAATCGACCAAAGTATTCCAAGCAAGTATTGGATGCTATGGATCATCAGTCTAGTGAGCTTTTCCATATCGCAAGCCTAGAGGATTCTTGCCTCCAAAGAGATGAGATAAAATATCTTATTAATAGCAAGAAGTGGTCTTACTCTGGATTGGAAATAATCTACAACAAACAGATCCCGCATACCAATAACAACCTAATCAATGCTTTAAAACATCTGGTGTCTTCAAGGCATGAGTTTGACGCATACATTTATATGGAGGATGACACGCTCTTCAGCAAGGGAGCAGTCAGCTTTTTACTTAACCATCTAAAGATCCATAAAGATAATCCAAGGTTCTCCCATGTCGCAATAGGAGCATTAGAAGACAATCTTCCTGTAACTCCAAAGAATCTTGCTCGATGCCGCAATGAATACGATTGGTGTGCGCTATGGGGATATGCCGCACCGATCAGCATGGCCCACAAGATACTTGAGCTAACAAGGCCAATCTTTACACCAGACGAAAGGGAAAAGATACGCAATGACCATTCTCTTGTGTGGGATAATTGCTATGCCAATTACTTTCGCAATGAAGGTATGTATTGCATTACTCCTGTCATAAGCCGTCTTAATAATATCGGAGTTGATGGAGGGCTTCATAGCTGTGGAAAAACATGGAACTCTTGGGAGGGTTTATGAGTGTTCTTATTTACTCCACCCATTCCAAAAATATAAGGGAGATGTATGACATTACATATCCCAATAAAAAGAAGTATGCCGCCCAACATGGATATGAACTCTTTAGCAAGGATTGGACATACGGAGATTGGAAGCCATTGCTAGAAGAATTTCGTGATCTACTGAAATGCTACGACTACATTCTCGCCATAGATTGTGATGCTATATTCACCAACCAATCTATCCGAGTGGAAGACAAAGTTGATTCTGGCGATAATAGGGTATTAATAGCAGAAGAATATCTAAACAATGATCCTGTAAACGGAGGAGTAATTATTTGGAACAAAAGCCCTGCATCATTATCGCTCTTGGATCAAATAGAACGAGACATAGACCAATGGGAAGATCAGCAAACCAATATCCAAGGCTATCTATCACGCAACCTATCCACTATTCCAATGCGTATAGTCCCTGCTAGGCATATGAATGCCACAGCATTTCCAAGCAGAAATGGAAAACACTATGCTTCTTCTGTCTGGCACAAGGGAGATTGGATATTCCATCCCTACGCATTGTCCTACCAAGAGAAGATAAAGGCTATCGAAGCGGCTTTGCTTTTATCCTTTTGAATTTACCCTCGTAATTTAATTGTTCTATCTCAAGCAAAGGCATCTTGCGTTCCTGCAACCATTCCCTTGCAAGCAAGCAGTTCCTTAAATTGCTAGGGTCACGATGGAGGTTCTGTGGGTTTTCCCATCCAGCGTAATGCTTCTCATGGTAGATGATATTTTCTATATCCCTGCCTCCAGCTAATTTAAATAGCTCTCGCATAATCCTATCCCAAGAGTGCCTACCAAGTATCATATCGGGGAATAGCTGGTGATGTTTCCTCCACCATCCAACTCTCATAACAAAGAAGTCACACCCTGAATACTTATGCCCTTTAGCTATCTTATCATCAGCAATAGGAGCATCTAGCCTCACAAAGTCATTGCGATAGGCATAAGCAGGAAGCGTTCCTTGTATCCGTTTTAATACATCTGATGCAACACAAGTATCGCTATTGGTCAGAACTAAAACGTCTGTATCGGCCCTGCCAACACAAGCCAGCCTCAACATCTCCTTAATCATGGGGATACGCTTTGTCTCATCTGGAACCATTTCAGAAGATGTCCTTACAAAGCAGTTATCATCTAGCCCACAATCTACCCATCCTATTCCCTCCCAAGACCTTGCGGCTACTGCATTTCTCCGCTTCTCGTCTCCTGTAGCCCAAGGTGTACGCTGGTAAACATGGATGATGTTTTGATGCTTTGCCTTGGTTGGAGGATTTCTAATCAGATCCAGTATCCTAGTCAGATCCCTTGGGAAGTTCTGGTAGCGTGTATAGGAAGCGTAGAAAGGCCTCCAAGCTGTCCCATGCCATAGGCTAGGGGAATCTGTCACAATGGCATGAACAGGCTTTTCTGTGGCGTATGAGAGGTGTAGAGGGCCACTATCAGTCAAGATCATGTGTGCCGTATTGGGATGATCCATTACCCCTAGCAAATCAAAGAATTTCTCTGCTTTTATATTACTCAAATCCACCACATGAAATTCTGGCACAGAGTGATTTAACACCTCCCAAAGCAAATCGTTGTAAGGAAATGGTGAGGAGTTACCACCAGAACTTACTACAATCCAAGGTTTATCCTTCGGAATCTTACTGGTAAGACTGCGCTCCCGCTTCTTACATCTCTTATCAAACACCAGCTTCGGCTGTTTAGGCCAGAGTTCTAGCTTGCTACAAAGCCTCCATGCGTCTTGCTGGAAGCTATCACAAATAATCATGGGAGCGTGTGCCTCCCCATATACTTGACAGACTACAACATCTGGTATCCCGACAACTTGGCTAGTCACTACATCCGTTCCAAGCCCTTTGGCAAACTGCAATGCCCCTGTAATATCCTCAAACTTTCCGTAATAAACTATTGGCTCAACATACGAAACCCCTTCTAGGATATCAGCATAATCCCTAGAAATAATCAGTTTTGGCTTCTCTCCTGTCTCGTCGTACTCGTTCTTTAATACAGGAAGGAACGCACAGACATCTCCGTAACGCCCTAAATTAAGATGTACCTTTGCCATTCGCCCTTACAAATTCGGAATGGAAATGACTTACAAGGTTTGCGGCATGAACCGCCAAAGTACGAACACGAGTATCGCCACCCTTTTCAGCCAGCTTTTCGGGGCTTAATTCACCAGAGGCGGCAAAGCCTGTAATGATTGCACACCATGCGGCTGACTTATCCATGTCCACCACAATTTCAGCTTTGGTCGTCGTCGCCATAGGACTTGGTAAACTTGGTTCTTGGTTGCTCTGTGGGAGGAGGCATGACTTTGAGCTTAAAGCCTTCTTCTTTCTCTGGTATTTCCGCTTCTGCTTCAAGGGCTTCTGTGGTTGCTGTATCGGTTCCATTGTTTTCTAGTGGTGGTAGCTGTCCATGTTGTTGCACATAGCGAAACGTTTCGATCATAAAGTAGTTCCGTTGCTCAAGCAGGGCCAAGACAACGGCTTGATAGAAGGATACCTCTGGCATCTTCTGTGCTTCACCCTGCTGGCGAATCTGCTTGAGAACTGGATCTTCCTCAAATGAGGATTTAAGGGATGGCGGTATGATATATCGTTTCATGTTTGTGGTTGCTGAAGAGATAAGCCAATCCTATTTCGCCAAGGATGGCAAGAGGTTATTTTAAGCCATAGGGCTTTGAACTAGAACCCTGTAAACCATACGGCTTTCCTCCAGATTTCTTCAATCCATATGGGCCTGTTCCGACAGAACTTGAAGAATTTACTGCGGCATGAGATTTTGCCCACTTTTCTTCATCTTCTTTTGTCTCATAAGGAGCACCAAATATAAGAGCAGAACCAAGTTTTTCAGCCGCACCTTTAGAAATCCACTCTTTTTGTGTAGATGCTTCAGCAAATGGAATTGGAGAATACATCTCTGCTACATATTGAGGCCAAGTAAGTTTCTCTTTTCCTCTCAATGGGGCGACTGATGACCAAGGCACAGCGTTTCCAGCAAAATCCCTTTGATTAACTAAAACAGCGGCCTGTCTTGCTATGGGGCTTAATTTACCAAAAGCATAATCTTCAATATCATGTAATGCCAATTTAATATTGTTACCCGGCACTTTCTCAAGATTAGTTTTCTTGCCAAAAATTAATGGGGCGTAATCACTAAATAGATCATGCGTTATTTTTGCCGTAAGTCTTCCTAATGCAATGAAAGGATGAAGTGGATTAAAAGATCCATCACCTGTTTTAAAGGCAAGCCAATCATGTTTCTTTGGATCAGTAAAATTTATTTGAGCATTGCTTCCAGCGGCAGTAAGAATTAATTGATTTAATCCAAGTGCACTCGCATACATTCCAATAAATTTTGCTTTGTTTACAAACTCATGCCTTGCTTGCCATGCTTCAGGTGCAGATACATTTCTTCTTGTTGCCATTTTTGCTAAGGTAGAAGTCATTTTTAATGGATCTCCTATAAGCCATTTAAATTGAGATTTGTATAATTTAGGGGCAAATAAAGCCAATCTTATAATTGGATGTGAACCAAGTTTTGATTCTGCATATCCAGTTGCTGTATTTGCGGCTTCACCAATTATTTTTGCCATTTCTTCTGTTCGCATTGCAGGAGAAAGTTTCCTCCATTCTTTTGAGAAATATTGCATCCTCAAATAATGCAATGCATCAAATCCCCTTCCTCCTGTAATTGGATCAAGTGCTTTTGCTAATAAACTATCTGGATTTGATCTTTGCGGTTTTTCTGTTCCATATTTAAATGGATTAACTTCAGCACCACCTTTTAATGCCCATTCGTAATCTGGATGATTCACAATTGAATTATTATCTATAATCCATTGCTTCCTTCCACTTCTTCCAGTAAAAGTATAACGTAATGCTCTTAAAAAGGCTTTGGTTCCAAGAACAGGATTAGTTGCCCAAAGAGGAAGGGCATGAGTTGTTATAAAAGCGGTTCCATGACCAAAAACAGATAATCTAAATGCTTGTTCAGCGGCCTTTCCTAATAGTTTTCCAATCATACTTGCACTTTGATCCAAAAGCCACCTTCTTGAATTATTAAGAACTTGCATTCTTTTCTGTTGCTCAAGAAATAGATTGCCAGCCGCTTTTTTAGCCCCCTTTGGCATTGCAAAGGCTTCACGCACTTGTTCTGGAGATAAACCAAAATCATCAGCTATATCTGCAATCAATCTATGTTCATCATAAAAAGCATCTTCAGTCATCCTTGGAATATAAAACTTCTTTGCGGATTCCCACAGGGTCTTTGCTTGTTCAATATTTAACTTGCCAGTAATTTTTTCTCCTTTTGGAAATGCCTGATTTTGTTTTGACTTTAATCGAGCATCAGCAAGTTCTTTTTTCTTTTGATTGTATTCAGCCTCAAGACGATTTATTTCATCGCTAGTAACTTTCTCAACTTCTTTTGGAGTAATAATCTTTCCGCTATTAAAGTCATCAATCTTCTTTTGGGCTTGGGCAATACGTTTACGGAGAGAATCTTCCGCTTTCTCGGCAGGAGTCATTTTTTCTACAGGCTTTACTTTAGCTTTAGTCTTTGCTTTGCCAGCAGTTTTTGCCGCCTTTGCACCACCAGCTTCTCCCTTGATAAGATCTTCAGCCTTTGCCCATGCGTCTTTCAAGAAGGGCTTAATTTTAGGGCCAAACTTTGCGACCAATCGTGCAGATGATTCCGTAAAATCGAGAGCCAGTTCACCAATATGCGCCCTCATAATCCTAGCCAGAGTAGCAATAATTGTAGGATCGGGGGATGACCCCATCTGACTTAATTGCTTACTCAAAAGTTTTTCTGCTTCAGCGGCATCAGCTTTCCAACGATCAACAATTTTTCTGGCTTGCTCAAATACTTCTTTTCCGTACTTTGGTTGAGCTTGAAGCTGATCTTCTAAATCTTTTAGCTTGGCTTCGTAATATGCCTTCAAAGATTCGGCATCTTGACCAGTAGCTTTGGCTTGTTTTACTTCTTCAAGATCCTTCTTGGTTTGTTCTAACTCATTATTAACACGATAAATCTCATCTTTTGTTGCCTTTCCAGCGGCATCCGAAAGATCTCCAACTTGTTCTCTAGCATCCTCCATTGTTTCTGGAATCTTTACATCAACATCAGAAAATCCTTCATTTCTGATATTTGACAATTCATTTTGTGCTTTCTTTGTTTCCTCTTCAGCTTTTTTGTTTCTTTCTGCAAATTTAGATGCCTTGTCAATTTGAGAAAGCGTCATATCTTGCCCTTTTGTTTGTTCATGGAATGCATTTGCAAAATCGTAAGTGTCTATGAGCCTAGCTTCGTTGAGTTTTGCTCCAGCTCCAACTATTTGCAAAGCACTTCCAGCTTGAGAAGATCCTGCTTCTTTAAGTCTATCTTGATAATCTTGGTGAGCTTTTTGCGCTTCCTTAAACTCTGGAGAATTATACCCATATTTCCTCATTGCATTAGATGCGGCATTTTTAAGCTGATTAGCATAAACCATTCCTTGAGCAATTTTGTCTGTAATGTTTGCCGCTTGTAAATCTCTGATTACTTGTTCTGGATCTGATCCAGAATCGAGAGCTTGTTCTGCTTTGGCAAGTCTGTCTTGTTGAGTAACTGGTTCAGCAGATGGAGAAACATGGCTTAATTCTCCAGATTCAACCATTCTTTCTTGGGCGGCACGAGAAATACCAAAAGGCGTTTCTTGACCAGCGGCAACGCCAGCATAAGGTGCAGGAGGCTTTGGCTTTCCAGATGCGGTTGCGTAGAGATCATTTATCTCGCCTTGGCTAATGCCGGGGAATTTCCTAGCCAGAACGCTTGCGAGTTCCTCTTCCGTAATTGGTGTTCCACGGCCTTTAAGGAAAGCATCAGCGGATTTCTTGGCAAATGCCTCTTGCTCTGTAGCTTCCTTTGGAGTGTATTTCTCACGCTCTGCATGAATTTGTTTAGCTTGATTCCATAGGTCTTTCAGATGAGGACGGATTCCTTCTCCGAAGTCTGCAAGCATCTCTTTAGACCATGCGGCAAAATCACGAACACCACGGGCTATTTTGAAAGCACCTTTGACTGCATAAGCAGTAAGAACCTCTGGATCAAGTCCTACATTAAGACGTTTCCTAGATTCTTTAATAGTATTATCAGCCCAAAGCTCAAGCTGTGAAGGCTCTAGTTGCTTTACTTCTTCTTTCGGGGCTTGACCTTCTGTGGTAGGGACTTCTGGTTTGTTTTCTGCGCCCATTCCTTCGCCCACGGCTGGTGCGTTGCGAACGCCCATTTCTCCTGTTTTTTCGACTTGAACGGCATTTGGTGTTACTGGTTGTGCTTCTGCTACTGGAGCTTCAGCGGGTTTCTTTTCTTTGATAGCATCAATTATCTTGCCACGGCTTGCATCTTTTGGAATATCAATTCCATAATGCTCTGCAAGTTGAGCAAGGGTATTTCTTCCAAAAGATTCTAGTTCCGTTCCGCTTTCTACAAGATTAGCAGTCAACTCACCTCCAGTTGCGGGAAGTTTAGGGGTTGGCCCTTTTGCTGGAGTTACTTCAGCGGGCGCGGGTTGTTTAAGGGCATCAATCTGTTTTTGGATAACCGCATATTCTGGTGATCCCTCTTCGTGGAAAAGCTGTTCTGCAATAAGGTTATTTAAATCAGCGGTAGGGGCTTTGGTAGGAGCAATAGGCTCTGGGCCACCTAAAACTTTATTCTTTTTTTCTGCTTCTGCATGACCAGAAAGGATAGCTCCTATAATGCCATTTTCTAATTCTTCCTTTCCAGTAATAGGGGTTGGTTTTTCTTTCTTAATACCTGTTGCGTATTCTATATTCTCAAGCCCATATCGTATAGGCCCAAGTAATGAGCCGCCTATTGCACCACTAACTAATTTTCCAGCTAACTGCTTTGCGGCGGCAGTTGCCCCATCTGTAGAAAGCGTTTTGGCAAAATCTGCACCAATGTTTTTAAGGGATGTAATGGCAAATGGAGCCATTGTTGCATAACCAGTAACAGTTGAAACTGTAGGGTGAGCTTGTTGTGCTTCCTCAATTTGTTGCCTATATCCAGCAAATTCCTCTAACTTTTTAATCCCATATTCAGTAGCTTGTTGAACTCCAAGCATTCCAGCCATTCCCAAAGCAGGGCCAATTATCGGTATAGGGACAGCGGTAGATATTGCTCTAGCTACACTTGGGCCAGCAAGCAATCCAGTACCTTGCTCAACCGCTGTAGATCCAGCGGCAATTGCGGCTCCTTTCCAATCATAAGGAGCTTCAGAAGAAACTTCTGCTTGATTGGGAGTTGATGGCTCCGTTGGTTCACTTATTGGATTAACCCCTTTTAAAGATTTCTTGTAATCTTGTGCCGCTTGAAGTTGATCTAGTGTAAGATGTATTGGTTTTCCAGTATTGGGATTAATCATTTTATCCCCAGTCAAAATCCGAGCTACTAGAGTTTGCTTAAAAGCATTATCATCCTTTGCATATGCTCCAAGTGATTGCCTCCATTGTTCTTGTTCTGGAGTAATAGAAAAATCTGGTTCATATTGAGATTCATCCATTTGATGTCTCATAACTTCATTTTGAACTAATCCCTGTCTATTGGCAGGGTTCTGCATATATTCATTATTTGGATTAACTATTACAGAACGAGGTTCATTTTTATCAGATCCATTTAGTCCAGCACCCCATGCCATTCCTGCAACTTGGGGATTATTATTAAAATAATCAACCATGCTAGGGCTAATATCTTGCGGTGATTTTACTTGATATTGTGGCTGTTGCTCTTTACTAGGTATTGCTGGAAGATTAATTTGCTTTCCAGCTTGCTCTGGCGCAGGAGAAGGCGTTGCGCTTGGTTGTGCCTGTTGAGATTCAGCCCCCAAAAGGTCATCAAATAACCCACTACTTTGTTTTGGTTGGCTTGAATTATCTCCTACATAACGAAATACAGCAGTTTTTTCTGGATTTCTTTTACCAATACTATCCATCCAAGACTGCAAATCATAATTCTTCTCCAACATCCCATTGCTACTATTGTTAGAAGCAATCTCACCATTAGGAAGAACAAATCCAGTATGCCCATGCTTTGCTCCAGCGGCAGTTACAATAATATCTCCGGGTTGAGCTTGGTCTACTGGCAAAGTTTGGAAGCGAGGATCGTTTGTCAAATGATTCCATTCCTCTCCCGTACTCAATGTCCCATTAGGAACAAGCTCTTCGCCTGTGGCATTCTTAAAAACCTTGCAAACAGCGGCGGCACAACCAAGATTTCCACCCTCCGTTCCGGGTATATTTCTAGTAGATACCTTGCCAATATTGTTTTGAACGTAATTAGTTAATTGATTTGCAACAGAACCTTCTTGTTGAATTGAATCTGAAAGTAAATCATCAAATAACCCACCTTGTTGCGGTGTAGTGTTTTGGTTTTGTGAATTATCAATATTCAGAACAGGGGCATTATTACCACGACCAGTAAGTTTATTATAATAACTGCCTACGCTTTGTGTCCAATCAGCATTTTGGTGATATGGATCATTTGCCGCACCAACAGGAGAATAAATTGATCCAACTTCACGAATGGTTGATGCACCACGATAAGGGCCATTTGGTCTAGCCAATGTTGCGGCTTGTCTTTCAATAGATTCGGCTGGGGAATTAAATCCATAAACAGGGCCAGATGCGTTGGAAATACCCATAGCATTATTCCCCTCCCTAAATGCCCTAGAAGTACCCCCTCCTGTTTCATTCCAAGCAATTGATGCAAGGAAGTTTGGATCTACTCCATATTTACTTCCAGCTTCTTCAAAGTCTTTAGCATAAGGTTTTAAACCTTGAGGAAGAACATCAACATTAATTGTTGATCCACTACTTTCTTCTCCAAGAAGGTCATCAAAGAGGCCCATAGTCTCGGAGTATTATGCTACCTCTTCTGGTGTTGCTGTTTGTGGTTCTTCAGCAGAAGCAACTTGATTGGCGGCTGGAATCATATTGGAGGCTTGTGGAGAAGATTGCTGTTGAGTTTGTTGTGACTTGATAGCTTGATCAAATAAAGAAGGATCAATTCCAGCATCGTCAAGCCTACTCTTAATTAAATCAACTTTATCTGGATATTTTTTAGCGGCCTCGACTGCTTGCATCAAATCTTGTGCAGGGCTAGTTTTCTTTCCAGTATTGCGAATGCTTTTAAGGTTGCCAATAGTTTCTTTTAATTTTGCATTTTGGGCAGTTAAATCATTAGAAGCATCAGTCCATATGGCATTATACCAATGTCTCTCTGGATTAGGAATTTTAGATGGATCTTCACCTTTGTCTGTAGCTGATTTAATTTTTGCCTCTAAATCTTTTTGGGCAACAGTAAGGTGATCTTTAATATTATCGTATGCTTTATCTATATCTTCGTTGTTAATAGCATTCTTTCCGTAATTCGATTGTTTTGTTTTATAATATTTATATCTTTGTGCGAAACCTTGTAAATCTTCTGCCGAAACATCTGTCCCATCTTTAATTGCTTTATTAATTTTGTCAGCATAACCACCAATTCCCAAAACCTTTGTTCCATCTTTCAAAGTTTGCCCATCAAAAAGCTGACTGTATTCATCCGTTTGAGTATTTCTGTCTCTAGTTGCATTTCGCTCATTCTGCTCTTGCTGATAAGGAGTAAATGGCTTTGCAGGAGCCGCTTGGCCTAATCTGCTAGTATTAAGTGTACCATTAGGATTATACATCTCTGGATGAGCCGCCATGCTGGAAAGTCTACTGCCTTGTAAATACGCCTGTGTATTAGCCATATGAGAAGCTACTTGTAGCCCATCAATCATGTTCTTGCCATATCCAGCAGTAATAGGATTCTGACTAGCAAGACTTGCCGCTTGAATTATATCTGCCATCCCTCCTTGCTCTCCATTAGCAACCTTTTGCATTCCAGCTTGATACTGCTGTTGCAACATAGGCAACATTGTCTTTGCCGATTCAGTAGCCGCATGAGTTTCAATTGTCTGACCAATCTGATTACCAAGACTAGCCATTGAGTTAATGACTTGCTGATTTCCTTGCTGTATAGCCCCAAAATTTGCGTATCCAATTGCCATATTAAATAGGAGGTTGATAATTAACCGAAAGGATTTCCAGAAAAGTTTAATCCAGATCCCACATTTGCAACACTAGAAAAAGTAGGTGATCCAGTATATGCCGCTGGTATTCTAGATGCGGCTTGTGCAAATCCTGTAGAAGCGGCTGGTGAAGAATATCCCATATAAGAGGGTATATTACTAGTGTAATTACCTTTCATATAATCTTGATATATTCCTAATCCCATATTAGCACCCTGCGCTATCATTTGTTGTTGATTCTGATTGGCAATTTGGTTTCCTTGGTATTGGTTAAATGCACCTTGATATTGGTTTTCTGCATTTTGCATTCCCATTCCAGCGGCGGCTGATGATAATCCTGTTCCTTGTCCAAGTGTATATTGTGCTAATCCTGTGGATTGCCCAAGTCCATATTGTGCCAAACTTGATCCTTGCCCAATACCATATGTCGCTAAATTTGCACCTTGACCCACACCATATTGTGCCATGTTTGCTCCTTGACTAGCGGCTTGTAATCCAGCAGATAAGCCAGCAGTAGGAGAAACTACCATTTGATTGGCAAGTTGTTGCCATGTAGGTGCGGCACTTAATCCAAACTGTGAAAGACCAACGCTAGTTTGTCCAATGTTCCTAGCAAAAGCATTTGGAGCTTGACCTCCTTTAGAGAAAGGATTGTATCCACCACCAAATGATTGCGCTATTGATCTCTGTGTATTTTGTTGAACATCAGTAGGTACTCTTCCTTGGATGTAATCATTAATAGCATTTTGTGCTAATTGCCTTTGAGCTAAAGAACCCGGAGTTACAGCTTCTTGATTTTCAATATTTGCTTGTGTACCACTTCTAGCAAAACCAATTCCTTGTTGTTGAGCTTGTCCAAAAAGACTTCTTCCGTAACTTAATGATTCTGGTGCAGTTTGTTTAAAAACATCTCTGCCAAATTCCAATGCTTCTGGAGATAGTTGATTATATGCGCTCTTACCATACTGCAAAGACTGATTAGCTAATTGATTGTAATAATTTTGAGCAGTATTTAATGATTGTTTAGAAAGCTGGTTGTATGCTTTATTTTGAAATTTTAATGCCTGTTTAGACATTTGACCGTATTGCTGACCTTGCAATGCAAGTGCAGTAGCTGGATCATATGAAGGCGCTCCACCCCCTCCTCCACCTCCTCCACCTCCCATTAATTTACTTACACCATATCCAGCCGCCGCACCAAGGGCGGCGGTTCCTGCGGCTCCAGCAACTCCTCCAACTGTTAATGCAGTTCCAGCAATTGAAGTTGCACCAATTGCGGCAAGTGTTTCATACACAGGCATCTGCTGATGCTTGTATTCAGCAATAGTATGTGAAGTGTTTAAGAAACGCATGGAAGTTCAAGTTCTTTAGTTGTGTGGATTAAACTTGGGCTGATGTCTTTTCTCCATTGGTTAAATTGTGGAGAATTGCTATCAATCAAAGGATTGTCCGTTCTTTCAGCAATATTTAATACTATTTCATCGGGATCTTCAATATCATTTGGATTGGCATGGCACGTTACCCAAACTGTGTCTTCTATATTCCAAAGAAACCGCTTTGTATTTGGTTTTGTAATACCCATATCGCCACCTTCATACAATGCCTCTTGTTCAAATTCACCATTTTCTGATTCTTTAAGAACAGCAACTTTTCCTTTAAGTATAAAAAAAGGATGAGTTGTTTTGTGCTTCATAGAAACAACTATAGATCCTGCTGGCATAAAGATTCTACGAACATACATTCCGGGTGGAAAGAAATGCTCTAATGGCAAATTAACAGGGGGAAGATTAGCCAATTCAGCCTCTACCCTATCAATGGCAGATATTTCAACAATCTCGTCCATATCAATAAGGCCATGTAGCTCCATCATCCCAAGCATATGTTGGGATCAAAGCATTAAGCATCATGTTGTTAGGAAACTGACGAATCGTACTACCAGTTGGTTCTTCTCTATCAGCAGTCTCCCTATTTACTTCAAAAATAGCATTTTGGAGTGATGTGGCATATAGATCATCACTTCCCTTATTCTCACGATAAACAACTGCCGTTACAGCAGAGATCATTGCCTCTGGTGTAAACTCTACTTGTTCATTAAGTTCAGCAAGATCATGATAATTTTTCTTGCAGAACAAAATAACGGAATCTCTAACCCTTCCTTGGATTGCATATCTACGGAAAGAAGGATTGATGTCATATGGCTGGTACACAGATAACAACATTTGCGCTGGTGCATCTGTATCATACGCATAAAGCCTTACCCTTCCGTTAGTCTGTGGCTTTGTGCATTGGAATACGCTCTTAAAGAAATTTGTTGAATATGCATATGCAGGAGCAAGACCCAAAGTAATCGTCTCGCTTATCCTAGTTCCATAAGCATTTTCTCCAAAAAAAGTTATCTCCGTTCCTGCATCAAGTGGCGATTCAGATTCTACACAAAGTTTATACGGAGCAACTTCGTAATTTTGATAAGTAACGTGTTTTCCTCCTACCTCAATAAACTTCTTATTGCCACCATTCCAACCATAGGCTTGACCCCAACCATTCCCATTGCCATAGCCTCCAGAACTTGCATCGCCCCATGTGTCCTGTGGGATAGCTTGATACCATTCATTACCAAGAGAAACAGGAACACCATCAATCCATGCAAGTCTGACTTGCTTATAGATGCTAGGAAGCGTCAACAATCCATTAACACAAGCTACACAAACATATTCACAAGTTGCATCTGTATCGGTCTTGTTCCACAAAAGGCTCCTTGCCTTATTCATGTAAGACAATTGAACCGCTTGGTTGCACGTTCCACTATTCCCTGCATAGGGACGGATAGCATTCAGAATGTATGCAACGTCAAATAGCATTGTCTAACGCATTGAGGTTCCACGACCCATTGCCTTGCCTGTGGCATAGCCACGAGCAATAGCTTTGGAAGGGCCAACTTCGCTCTTTCTGGCTCCCATTTTGAGAGAGGGAGAAGACTTTGCCTTGAGCATCTTCTTCCTCATCCCTTTTTGGGTAGCCATATTAGAGCCAATCAGCAGTAAAAGGAGTCCCACGACCCATAGCAGTCTCATTGGCAGGGCCACCTACAGAGAATGCACTCTGTGTTTGTTCGCCAATGGCTTTGATACGGGCAGTACGAGCATCCTTGTAAGCACGAATTGCAGGAATATCGTTTCTCAAGTTAACCCTCTGCATAGGTTGAGGGGTAGCCATATCAGAAACAATACCACGCTCCGTGTTATCGTAGGTATATTGCTCTCCAGCCATATTACTTTTTGGAGGAGCCGCGTCCGGGTGACGTAGGTTCGGGTTGGAGCTTGCCAGCATAGAAAATGCCGCTGAACTCTGTACCACGAGGATTATTTCCAAGGTTTTCCTTGGCGTGTCCACGAGTGCTGAAGCCCTCGCTTTGCAGTTTAGGCTCGGTAGCCCTATAGATGTCTTTAGCCATATGTTTAGTTAGTTGTTGTTGTTATCGGGGCTTATAATGCTCCCAAATTTGCCACTTGCCAAGTGAAAGTTGTAATAGCCGTATTGGCGGCTGGATTAAATACCCATATTGTAAATCCAGTAGTAGTTGCACTTCCATTTACAACTCCCCATGAAGATGCTGAAGTTGAAGTTCCAGCACTAGGAGTAAAGTATCCAGTAATCTGATAATTTGCATTAGCCATTGCCGATGGAATGGTAATATTAAATGTCTGTGCCGTACCCAATGCTTGAATGGTTTGAACTCCAGATTGGTAATTAACAGCATTCAATTGATTCTGAATAGTAAGAATACTTTGCTGGAGAGAAGTAATCTGTTCTGGAGTTACTTGATTTAGAAATGGAATATTTACTGTTCCATTGTTTAAATACAGAGTAATAAAGCTGTTAAGAATATCGCTCCATTTACCTTCTGGACAATAGTTTGGAGGAACTGTTGGAAACAACAGTTGGGCTGGAGAACTTTGATTGTTCATGGATATTTTACTTATAGAGATGTTTGATTATTCTTGCAATGATTTTATCCATTTACTGAAGAAACGGCAGTAGATAAAGGAACAATACGATAGTAATCAAGATCATTAATAGGACAGCAACTTACTGGCTCTGGATCATTATAAAATGTGTCAGGGCAAAATCCTTGTGGCAAATCAATCTTGTCATTGAAGATAATGGCAAGTCTTACCCTATCAACAACACATGAACCTGTAAGATTAATCTTTACTTGGAACTCTGCACCTTCTTGCAATGGGATCTCGTTAAATGATTCACACTTGTCAATATCTGGAGAAGGAAACCTTATCTGTTGGTAGCGAGGTTGAGAAACTGTTGGTGAGCAATTACTTGCGATTGGTTTGCATTCATTCAAACCAACTTTAATCGGATCTAATAGGGTATTAAAACAGGCATAGGAATCTGGTCGAAAATCACATCCAACAGTTATTTGTTCTTTAAGATTAGAAACCCACATCTCTCCACCAACTAATTGCTTGCGAACAAATTTAGTGGCTCCGGGATTAGGGGTGAAATCAAACCTCTTTGTAATAAAGAATGATTTAATCGGTACGCTTCCATAGACTTGAGAATAGTCATCTATACCAGTAGCCAAGACGCTACTATTTTGAAGTTCGTATAAACGATTCACTCCATCAGCATCAAATGAGAAAGCAAATCCACGCTGAACCCCATTGATTTGAGCAGTAAGAAGCTGTGTTGGCTGTGGCCCTTCCCATAGCCCATTCCAACGAGTAGGCATAGAGGCATCAGCTTCAGTCCTGCTTGGCATCTCCACATCCAATACAATCATTGCTCTGCTAGGACGGTGCAATCCATATGAAGGATTCGCATTTGCAACAGTAAATGGAGATACTGTAGCAATGAGCCTATTGTCAAAAAACATTGCTGATTCAAACTGCCTCAACCAAGGAGTATCATAATTCACCCAAGGTTGTACCTCACGAGAAACTTTTCTGAATGAAAGGGCTTGGTAAAAGTCTACTTGAGCATTGTTGTAGAATGCCCAACCATCATCAGAACGGAAATAAACATCATTGTTTACTCCAGTAATGCTCCAAGGGGAACGACATCCTCTGCCTATTAGAGATACCTTTTGAATATTGCTTAACTGCCAACTTGTTCTGTTTTGAGAAATATCAAGAGTAAAAGAACCATTCTCACAGAATACAACTAATTCGCCTTGCCCTCTTACATTGATGTTCAATGACGGCATGACCCTCATTCCTGTAATCAATCCAAGATTTGCAGGAGGTGTAAAAGATCCACCTTCAGCCCAATATGTCTGTTCAGTAAAGTTCTGCGTATTTGCTGTATCCGTAAACCCATTGCCATAAATAATGTCAGAAACATAGATATTGTTCTGTGCATCACTTACTGCAACACGACCATAAGCATATGCCATGATAGTACCAATAGGCATTTGATTTGCCGCTGGATTCAAACGATATGCTGTGCTTGGTTGTTCTGGAGTAATAGCAGAATTAGAAACGCTAGTTGTTGCTATATTCGACCAAGGAGTAAAAGAGCCATCTGGATAAACAGACCTTACCCTAAATGAATATAGCGTTGCTGATGCTGGAGCAATATAGGTATATGAATCTTGATTTGCTGATATAATCGCAAAAGTAGCAAAAAGTTGATTATCATATTGGACTTGTAATTCATTAAACGATGCCCCTTGAGCATTGGTTGTCCAAGTAAGATTAATATTTGCAGATACAAGACCTTGTGCTTGAAGATTTGTAGGTGCGCCAGAAATATCCCCACTCCAAGCAATAGGATCTTGATATCCGTTTTGGATATAGATCCAGTTTTCAGCTTGCACAAACCATGTGTGCATCAATGTAGGATCATTGCCAGATATAATCTTATGAAGAGTAACAATATTATTTACAATCGCTAAAAAGTATATTGTTCCTGCTACTGCACAAATAATTCCATCAACACATCCGGGTGATATAGCCTTATAAGGGTATGCCCCTTGGAAGTTACCCGTTTGGAAATCCGTTAGTACAGACTTGTCATATCCGTAAGCAAGGTTTATTTGTAAATCTGCAAATGGTGGGCGAGTTGCATTTACTCCCTGTCTAAATGCACGATTTACGCATGAAGAAACATATGTTGCTGGCAATACACTAGGATGTGTTTCGGCATCCATTGCAATTGTTGCAATCGTTCCATCATAAACTCTAGTGTCATTAGCCATAAGTTAATAAGCGCAATTTTGCGCCATAAATTATGCCGTAGAACTTACTGCATCTAGCTGTTCTTGCGTAGGCTGTGGATGGGTTGGATTATTCCAAGAGGCAATATAATCACCTTTTCCATCAGAATCATTTCGCAGATAAATTTTATCTATCCCAAAATCGTTAGATGTCAGGTCTGGATAAATTGTAATAATTTTTTCGTAGAGTGTCATGTTCTGTATACTAAAGATGCACTAAAAAAACACGCGCCTAAAAGAATACTTTTAGTGCTTCCTGCTGAGCTAGTATCCATATAAGCATATACACTTATAGCATCACCAGTTCCGTTCAAATAAATTATTGTAGAAACAACGGGCGTTATTGCATTAAAAAGCCCAACAGTAACGTTCCCGGCATATTGACCTCCATTTTTATATATTGTCCCTTGTGCATTTACCAAATCGCTTGTTGGTACAGAAAATCTTATTACAGCATTTACTTGGTAATAACCAGCTACAGTTGGGGAGTATTCATATAATGAATTATTGTAATTATTATTTGAGTCAAAAGTCGTTGTAGCAAGAGAAACTCTTGTTTGTGTGCTTTGAGAGATATTTTGAGTTCCGTTTCCAGTAGCAAGAAATGCTGGCCCATTACCAACTAGATTTGAAAGATTAATAGCCATAGATTAAGAAATAATTGCAACCCAAGTTACATTGTTGAAATAGAATGTTACACTCCAATTGGATACATTTGCAATAAAATTCTGCTGAAACCCTTGAATTGTGCTACCCGTATATGGAGCAACAGTCAGACTGTTTGTTGACCATGTTGCAGAAGCATCAGCAACGGTACAAATAGTTCCAAAAGAAGGGTTTGGAGGAAGCGTTAGAGTCCATGATCCAGCACTTGTGCTGGCGGCAATGCTTTCCCCTGCTACGGCTTGGTAATTTCCATTTTTGTATATGTAGCTTACATTAAGAGAAGGAGCAACAGCAACAGGGTTTCCAAGAGCATCAAAAGAGACATACTGACCAGAAGTTCCAATAAGCTGATAAACAGTATTTGCGGAAAGCGAACCATCCGCTACTGATCCTGTTTTGTAAACAATCCCTTGGTTTGGAATAATGCTCTCTACAGTTCCCCATGAAGTCGTTGTTCCACTAGGGGCAACAACAGGAAATTGAGTTTTTGTAGAGGTAGATGGTTTAAACCCAACCAATTGACCAGTAGGAGTAAGAGCTTGAATTTGTCCCGTTGAAGAGGTTGCTTGACTAGCAGAATTGCTACCAAGGAAAATAGGATTAGCAACAGAACTATCAGCCCATGTTACAAGTGCAGTAGAGGCATTATAGAAAAGAATGCTGTTTGACTGAAGTGTTGGTATTGTGTATTTGCAATAAGCCGAATCTTCGCCAACAACACGTTGTATCGTTCCAGCACCAAGGGCGGTACAAGTAGTAGGAAAATTAGGGTTACACGCAGGAGGTGCATATTGAACGGTTCCTTGGCAACCGCATCCTCCCCACCCATTGTTGTTACATCCGCAAGACATATATTTGTTGGTTTATAATGGAATTGTAGATTTAGGTCAACTCAAACATTAACTTGCCATGTGCTTCCCGTATAAACAAGAATAACAAGCTGGTTGCTGACATTACAGATAAGATTTTGAGATACTCCCTGAATGGTTGATCCATTTGGTGCAATAGTAAGATTGTTTGTTGACCATTTATTGCCTCCATCTACCACAAATACAAAATTTCCTGTAGATGGTGATGCTGGCAAACTTAATGTCCAAGTTCCAGTAGATGTATTTGCGGCAATGTAACTATTTGCTGTAGCTGTATATGTAGTAGATTGAACTACATAGGTAACTTGTGGAGTAGCCCAAGAAGGTGCTGAAGTTCCATTGCTTTGAAGGAATTGACCAGCCGTTCCAGCGGCAAGGAATGATGTTGCACCAGAGCCAGTATTATAAGGAACTTGTCCAGCCCCGCCATTTGCAAGATTCGTTGCAGTTGTTGCGCTCCCAACGGATAAACTAGATTGTGCAGTCCATGCTGGAGAAGAAGTTCCTGCACTAGTCAAAACTTGTCCAGTAGTTCCAGCCGTAGTAAAGTCAGTTGCACCACTTCCAGTTTGATATGGAATCTTTCCAGCCGCACCATTAGCTAGATTTGTAGCAGTAACCGATGTAGTTGCACTACCTACGCTCAAAGAAGATTGACTTGTCCATGTAGGTGAGCTTGTGCCAGCACTTGTCAATACTTGCCCGGTACTTCCAGCGGAAGTAAATGCTGTTGATCCCGATCCGCTTTGATAGACAACAACGCCAGCAGAACCTCCTGCAACATTCGTTGCTGTTCCAACAGATAATCCACTTGGCGTTTGCCACGTTGGTGCTGATGTTCCACCGCTTGCCAAAAGCTGACCAGCCGTTCCAGCAGAAAGAAACAAAGTAGTATTTAAAGCACTTTGATATGGTATATATCCTGCGCCTCCACCATTTAAATTATTTGCGGAAACCGATGTTGTTGAATTTGTTATCCAACCCAATAATCCAGACCCATTACATGACAAAACTTGACCAGCGGTTCCTTGTGCAAGAAGTGTAGTTGTTCCAACACCACTTTGGTAAGGCAATGAACCAGCTAAACCTCCAGCAATATTAGTTGCTGTAGTTGCTGTAGTTGCAGTAGTTGCTGTATTGGCATTGCCAGTTGTGTTATTTGTAAGCGTAGCTGAAGAAGCATCTATAATCTGTCCCAATGAGTTTGTACCTACAATGGTTTTACTAATAGGAATAGATCCAGAATTAACTTTAACAACAGATGTTGCTGTTTGGGTTCCTGTAACATCTCCCAAAAGGTTTCCCGCAAAGTTGTTTACAGTAATTGATGATTGATCAATCCAGAATGGAGAGTTTGCACCATTACTAGAAAGTATTTGATTTGGTATTCCAACAGGAACAAAATATGTTTGATTTGGCCCTGCTTGATATAATAATTGTCCTGCACTTCCACCAGCAATATTATTTGCTGTTGGTGATCCATTGTTTTGTGATTTTCCCAATTGACCAGTATTTGAAATCCCAATTAGATAACTAAAGTTTGCAGGAGGAATTTCCGTTAAATTTGGAAGATAAATTGGAGATTCCGATGATCCATCGGCCCACTTTGTAGTAGATCCAGTATAAACCAACCAAGATGGGTTTAATGGAATATTGAGACGGGTAATCTGATTTCCATTTTGCCAAAGAATAGGGCCAACTCCCTGCGATACAGGGGGAATAATGCTAATTGGAACTTGAGGAGGGCAAGGCATAAATTTATCTTACTCTACGGGCTTCAATTGCTCCATAAGCCGTTGGTGCAGTTCCAGTAAATGCGGCTGTTGCAACCAAATAAATAGTAACTGCTCCATTTAAATTTACTCGTGACGTTTTTGTTGTAAGCAATAAGTCTCCACCAACACCTAAAGTTGTGCTTTGGCTTGATGCATTAGATGTGCTTATTAATGATGCAAAGGTATCATAAGAATTTGAAAATACTCCCGTAGTTGCAGTAGTTGGGGCAGTTAAAGCAATGTTTGAAGTACTTATTCCACCTCTTGCAGATGTCATTGTAGTTGAAGATAGATGGATATTTACACAAGCACTTACATTCCAATCTCCTGCTGTAAGATTTATTGAAGTAATGGTGTATACTGTTCCAGAATTAGTCAATGTAATTGCACTTCCAGAAGCTATATTTGATACAATCCATTCTCCTACAAATCCAGCAGAGGCATTACTTCCATCTGTAACGCCTTTAATTCCAGTTTGCCAAGTAGGAGCCGTAGCACTTGTATTAACAGTAAGCAATTGATTTGCTGTTCCAATACCTAGAAATGATGTTACTCCAGATCCAGTTTGATAAGGAATAGAACCAGTAGCCCCACCAGATAGCAATACAGCCTTCTGTGCTGTAATTTGTTGATTAACAGGAGTTGTTCCATTTCCTGTTCCCCAATATGGCAATCCACCATTCACAGTAGAACAAGACATCAAAATATTCGGAATTGTGGCAGATGTTCCAGCGAGTAATGATGTTGTTCCAGCGGCGGTTTGATAAGGAACAGATCCAGCGGCTCCTCCTGCTATGTTTGTAGCTGTAGTTGCTGTAGTAGCTGTAGTAGCACTTGTAGCTGTATTTGCTGTGGTAGCGGTTGTAGCTGTAGTTGCATTTCCAGATAATGATGCAGTAATTGTTCCAGCTGAAAAATTTCCCGCTACATCTCTCTTAACAATAGCAGATGAAGTATTTACATCAGTAGCAGAAGTCCATGTTGGAGATCCAGTTCCACCACTTGTTAAAACATTGCCAGTTGTGCCAACAGAAGTAAATCCAGTAGTGCTAGGAGCAGTTTGATAAACTACTGAACCAGCGGCTCCACCAGAAATATTTTGTGCAGTCGGGGCAAGTGGAGTTGTCCATTGTGGCAATCCTGTATTGCTTACTTTAAGAACCTGACCAGCCGTTCCAATTGGTAAAAAAGTAGTAGTATTTGCCGCAGATTGATATGGAAGAGATCCAGTAGTGCCACCAAAAAGATTTGTAGCACTTACAACTAATGGATTATAATAGCTTAAAGTTCCATTGTTATCTGCACCAACAATATAAGAAGCTGTACCATTGCCAATTTGCAAAAAGGGAAGTGAGATTCGGTTTTGTGCTGATCCATCAGCTACAACAAAATTTTGCCCATTCCATGTCTGTAAAGCAGGGTTTGTACCCGGAACAATAGGCATAGACTGTCCACAACCAGTAAAACAATTGTCTTGATAAGTTGCATTATTGCAACATTGTGATTGGGGAAATTGCATTTGGGTTATATCTTATACTATGCCAGCAACTTTACTCAAGTCATTTACTCTTGCCAACCATCCTTTTTTAAATTTGGCTAGTCTTGGCTTTTGATCCGCTAGTCTTATATAAAAATCACTTCTCTCTTTTTGAAACTTCTTTGGATCTCTAGCAGACGCATTCAAAAATTGTTGCGCTCGTCCTAAACCGCAATTTACAGCGGCATCAAAAAATAACCAATCTAGAGGTGCTGGCAAATGCTCACACCCATCTTTTACCCATTCATTCCAATATATATCTGTGGCTTCTTCAGAAGTAAGATTTTTGATGTCAACATTCAAATGAGATCTTTGATCAATGCCATACTTTGTAGCACCGCCCGGATCATCTGGATCATTTTCAAATTCTGTTCCCTCCCATTCCCAAAGAAAAGGTATCACTTTATTACGAAAGTAGGCCGTCATTTTCGTAATACTTTGATTTATAAGACCTTGAGTTTATTTGAACCTCTGGTGCTTGAGCATTAGAATCAACTTTTTGATCTATATCTATGTGCTGAAGTGCCGATACTGCTTTCCAATCTATACAAGCCTGTCCTGTAATAAGTGTTGTGACTAAAGCACCAAAGAAAAGCACAACAAGATTGGCGAGTTCCACGATCTCTTTTGCTTGCTCTGAATGTGAGAGAATAAGAAAAGCAGAAATGCCAAAAACAAGCAAAACAGAGATAGCCGCAATGAGTGCGTAGATTGCCTTTTTGGATTCAAAAGGCTTTTGAGTGAGCTTATTTTCAATTACAGAAACAGCCGCCATGACATTTTAATCCCAATATAGAAGACTACACATAGAATTGAAAATAACGCAATTAAACGCCAAGCCCAAAGTTCCTTGAGTGCCTTTTCTTGTTTTTGATGCCAATAAACAACATCGTTCTGTGCTTTGGCAAGTGCTATAGATTGTTCATTAACTTGTCCTACATATTTACCAACTTCAACTTGAGCATCAAACAAGGCATTGGATAGCTCCTTTAAGGCAACTGCTCCCTCTGGTTTAACAAAAGGAGTTACAGCGGCAACCTTGCTCGTTGCTTTGGCTACTGATTGGTTAAGAGGAATGCTAGAAGGAGGAAAGTATGATTGTTTTTCATTACTAGCACAGCCAATAAGAACTACTGATGCACAAATAATAAAGAAGTTTCTCATTTTTTGAAAAATCCTATTACTGAACTTATAAATTTGTAAAAGAATGCTGTGATACCAATAACGCCAGCGGTTACAGAAACAACTAAACCAAGATTCTGTAGCCAGATATGAGATTCGCTAAAGAAAGCAACAACAAAGCTAGTTAGAGAAACCAAAGCTCCAGCCGCAGATGTGCTACCAGATATATCTGTGGATGGAGTTTGATTACTCATATTATACAATCGCTGATGTCATAGCTAACACAACAGAGTTCAAAGTAGGAACATCAAGGTAATACCCAAATGAATAAAATGTCATTTTCATATTTACTCGTGCTTGACCCGGCGCACCAAAAACACCAATTGTATTTCCCGTAGTTATTGTTCCAATAGCGTTTGAGGAAAAAGATGAAGTGCCTCCTGCATATTTATAAAGTGTTCCATTTTGTCTTGATACAGCTACGAAATCATTTGCTCCGCTTGCTGTTCCCATTGCCAAGGTTGTCCCTGCGTTTAGTTGTCCACTTACTGCTAATGAACTTCCTACTGGGGTATATATTCTGCTTCCTCCAGTTGTAGAAGACCCAATGACATATCTATTATTTGCCGCATTAACAACAAATTGTGTGTAAGAACAAAACATATGCCTTCCCACAGTATCGGGATTTGTTGAAAAGGAACTTTCCAAGATTGTTGTATCTAGCCATTTATTGTTTAATGCGCCAGAGTTAAGACCAAGTGTTACGCTGTAGTCTCCACTAACAAATCCATTGTTTACTGGAGTTGCTCCCTTAATTGGTATTAAAACTCCTACAAGATTATTTACACCACAAAGAATATTCGCTTGGGTAATAGAAGACCAAAGATTATTACTCTTTAGATCACGAAAGAATTTGTTTAAAGTAACAATATTTTGTGCAGATATAGAACTGCCAGCCGCAATAACAAGGTTATACCATGCCAAAAAATCAGAATCTAGGTCAGGATAAAATATCCCTTTCCTTTGCCTTAACTCATTCCCTGCGAAGAATATACTCATCGCTGGAAACTACGCCCACAGGATACTGAAGTTTGTAGCGGTTGAAGCCAGAGTTATTGTTCCGCTTGGAACAAAGCTACCATCAAATACAATTCCACCACCATTGGTAGCAAGAGTAAATCCATTGGTAGCAGATGGAGTCGTTCCATCTGTAGTAACATACAAAGGATTAGTTGTCCCTGTATTTTGAATTAACAAATAACGCCTTGAAGCGGCGGCGAGCGTACCACCAGTTGTAGTAAATCCTGTGCTTCCTTGATTAAGGAGTGTTCCAGTATTTGAATATGGAATAGAGGCATTAAAGATTTGCCACCTTTGCTCATCAGCAGTTGTGCCGATAAAATCTTGGAAACTTAAAGGAGTAACGGACATGGTAGTAGAATGTTTGTGAAGCAGGGGGATAGAACCCCTGCCTCACATTAATTTTAATTAGGCCAGAAGACCAACAACGTACACATCACCCGTGATCGCACCAACACGTCCAGCGGTATCAGCCGTGGAAGCCTCGGTAGTGAGCGAAGGGTTGTAGTACGAGAAGGTGGTAGCAGTTGTCGAAATAACCGTGACAGTACCGTTATAAGCGGCATTGCCAACAGTCAGAACGTCAACCACAGCACCCGGAGTGATCCACGCAGGAACACTAGCAACCGTAAGGGTGCTGATGTTGTTTGCGGTAGCACGATTGGTCGTAGCCAGAGCAGGGATAGCGGCAGTCGTAACGTTCACACGAACGCTTTGAACTGCGGCGGCTCCATTGCTAGGAGTTGCAGTCGAGACAGGAACTTGACCAAGCACATAACCATTCGTCGCAGGAGTGAAGACGGTTTGTGAGAGGTTACCAGCCCCATCATTGGCAACAACAGGAGTCGCAGGAAGCGTAGCCGTTGCAATGTTGTGACCAGTAGTTCCATTGTCGATGGCGACAACGGCCTGTGTTCCATTGGTTCCACCAGTATTGGTGTAAACAACGAACGATGCGGTAGGAATAAACGTCTCTGAATCAAGCTCAAGCTGACCAAGAGTGTAAGTTCCCGTTTTAGTGAAATCAACCGACAGAGGGCCGAAACGGACAACTGTTAGATTGTTAGGAGTAGGTGAAGGGACGGACATATAATTAGTTTTTGTTTGTTAAGTTTTAGTAGTAACTGGGAACGTTGTAAACGACATTGTTAAGGGTATAGCTCACAAGAACAGTACCAGCAGTTGTAGTAACCGTAATAGGCGTATACAACGGGCCGCTACCATTGATGCTGAACACACCAGTATAGGCAACACCATTTACCGTAGCGTTGCTACTAGCAGGAGCAGAAATCGACCAAGTGATAGCACTTGTGGGGATTACGAAGCTAGTACCGTTAGCAACCGATTGAAAATACGGAGTCAACGGTTGCCCCGTCCCTGCGTAAAGCAGGGCGGGGGCGTTGAGAACATCCGATGGAGCGTAATTAGATGGGTTCATCAGATTATTCGTTTATCGGATTAGATCGGCTGGTTGACCACGCTGGAACAAACGAAGCAATCTGGAGTGTATTGCGGCGTATAGTTCGGAGTCAGGGTGCAAGGAGCAGGGATGATCAGACGGCTGGTGTTGAGCCTGTGAAGGATCGAATGCATCAGCGTAGGATCTTGGAACTGCATACCCATACGGAACTGGTTCCAGAAGAAACCTTGGTCACGCTTGATATTGCATTCCCAATCGGGGTTCTTCCACTCCCAATCACCAGCATAGTTTTGCGTCATGCCTTGGGCTTCACCAATTCCACTCTGTGAAGGGCTGATCCACTTGATCATGGCCTTATTCACCCAAGGGTTAGTGATACCGAAGTCGGCATTGGCATAGGCAGGGTTCTGGATGTATTTGCAACCCAACTCCGTAGTAACGGGGTAGTAAGGAAGAACACGAACCAGACGAGGCCAAGTGGTAGGATCATTGACATTGAAGGTCGGAAGGGCCGCATTGTACGTCCAATCCACATTCAAACGAACGCCGTTGATATCGTTGCAGAAAGCGTAGTTTCCGATAACACGATCAATACCAAGGGAGTATTGAAGTTGCTTGTCATCGAAATCGCTAACGCTTTCCCACCATCCACCAGACTGCTTGGCATACTGCCATAGCTGACGAAGGACACGGGCATCTGGAACAATGATCTCAAGGAGGGGACGACCAGCGGCCTCACTAACGTCGAGACGATAGGCATCATCTTCACGTTGGAGATTGATCAGAACGTCATCAAGGGTATCAAGTGACAGAAGACCAATGTTTCCAAGTTGTGAAGCAGGGAGCTTAACATAGACATAGCCCATGTTGTAGCTACCCTCGTTCGTTCCCTCAAAGGGCTGAACGATGAAGGCTTGATCATCTTCTGCATTGCAGGAGACAAGGCTCTGACCATTGCTGATAGGAACCCACTTGTGTCCAGCACCACCGATCCAGTTGGAACGGGCGAACTCCTCATGGACGTTCTTGGTGATGTTAACATTGGTTGCCATGATGTGATCCATCTCCTCCTGTGGGAAGAGGCGATACATGAAGTCGGTAAGCTGATACCAATCGGTACGCATTGCCTTGGTGAAAAGGCTGAACGTGTAGCTTTCGGTTCCGGGGTGAGCAATCGTCTCAAACTGGAAGTCATCAGCATTCTGGACGCAACGACCAGACTGCACTTCTTGCCAAGGTTGATCGGGATTGTACCATCCACGACCAAAGCGGAAAGCCTTCATCGTAGGGAGGGTGTTTAGAGGCCAAGTCTCGGTTTCAAGACGACCATAGTAGATGGAATTAATCGCCATCTTCTTGATGAAGAAGGGATTGTAGTATGTCCTCGCCTCACGGAAGAGCGTATCAACGTCTTGGC
>Ga0209085_1000176_pt1 | contig 49691 bp, 56 predicted proteins | sample C_131016_EF_Meta_FD_187310 | JGI IMG/M metagenome (GOLD analysis project Ga0209085, IMG submission 187310) | Freshwater microbial communities from Lake Croche, Canada to study carbon cycling - C_131016_EF_MetaG (SPAdes) (version 2) | ecosystem: Environmental > Aquatic > Freshwater > Lake... | reverse complement strand
GGTATAATTTACTATCTAGACAATCAGGCTCAGATAATGATTGTTTTACTCCAGTTGGTTCTTTCCCAAGCAAAAGAGAAGTTTTAGATAATTCAGATGTTTTAGAGGTTTATTGTAAATACTATAGATTCACAACAACAACAAACTATGCTGGCGATTTTATGATTTTTGGTGTACCACTAGGCACATACACCCTGCATGTTGATGCTGACATATCTGATATAGGTATAGCATCACAAAGACCATATGATTTTACCAGACAAGGCAGTTCACCAAAATTTTTTGATAGCCCAACAAAATTTAAAGGCAGTAAAGATTTAAATAAATTAATTCAAATTAAATCAGCCGATGTTGGTGTAAATGTACAACCTTTTTGGGGTGATACAGATAATTGTGAAATTGGTATAACAAGAGTTGATATTGATTTAAATTATTCATTACAACCTTGTGCTATTTTCATGGGTAGCATATATGGGGACCAAGATAAAAATTCTGTAAATAAAAATTGTATTCCTAGAAAAAAATTAGGTGAATTATGTGAACAGGTAACTTCAGCTGGGTCAATAGAAATAATCAGAAAAAATATAAATAATGAAATTGAAGAATTTTCCGTTGAAGGCGGTAGATTAATAGATGATGATGGAACTTGGGCTTTTCAAATACCAATGAACCTTGATTATATGGTTACAGATGAAACTGGACAGATGGTTTTATCTGAGGACCCAAATAAAGGTATTCCAACTAGAGCTAATGTAAGATTTAGAATAGGTATGGATGAAACTGGTGGTGAAGGTAGACTTAGAACTAGAGCTAAATATTTGGTACCAAACAATCCACAAAACGCCAGTGAAATTGATTATAATTTTGACGACAATACCAAACCGACTAGTTTTAGAGACTTATATTGGAATAAAATTTATACAATATCAAACTTTATAAGTAGATATCAAAGAAGCTCAACTGGAGTTGCAAATAGAAATATAACAGCCATGAAAGATGTTGATGCTTGTGCTGGTGATAAAAACCCTTTTCCTTATAATAAAGTAAACACGACAACAAACCCAATATTTTTTATAATATGTTTATTAATTAAAATAATTGGGTTTATTGTGATAATAATTAATTTAATAATAATACCAATAATTAATGGAATTGTATCTATAATACGAGGTATTGTTGATTTTATTAATTTATTAGGAGCTAATCTTACAAAACCAGATTATGTCCCCTGTGTTACAATAGAATGTCCAGCTGATAGTGGGGCTTTATTTGCGCCAGGTTGTCGTGAAGGAAGCAATGGATTTGATGCTGCTAGACCAACATATGGTTGTGGTGGTCAAAACGGTGATTGCACTCCATTTAATTTGGTTGGTTTAGATGATTGTATAGCTTTTCAAATGGCTCAAGAATTAAATTTATTTCAATTCGACTTTTACAACGATTGGGTTACTGGAACGTTATTGAGTTATTTATTAAAATATAAAAAAGTCAATAAAGGTAGGGAAAAATTTTGTGAATTTGATTGTTCTGATTTTACTGGAGACCCTAATTATTCTGGTGTTGATGGGAATGGAAACGGAATTCCAGATAATGACTGTAAAAATCATATGCAAATGGATACGTGTTATGATTGTGGAGGTACACACTCACCATCAAATATTCCAGGTTTACAAATTGGTTATTTAAATTGTCAAAAAACATCTTATGATAATGCTATTATAAGAGAAGGGTTAATTAAAAAATATAAAAATGAATTATATTATGCCGCCACAACACATAATGCTAATTATAAATTATTTGCAACTGATTTAGTTTGTTTAGGTTCTGTTTTTACGTGTGATTGGCAAGGCTACCCAAAATTACAACAAAGATTAATTGGTTCAACTTATAAATTACCACCAGAAATTGAAGAATTAGATGACGATAATACAACTATTTTAACATCTGGACAGGTAACAATAGGGAATAGACCAAAAGGTTTATTTTTTGATATAAATTGTGTTGGTTTACACGTAGATTATCAACAATGTCTTAATATTAGACATATTTGCGAAGCTGAGGTTGGTTTAGATGAAGCAATTTTTGACCCATTAACAGGAGTTATTATTTCACTTCCAGATGGAACATTAGGTAGCAATGACATTGATAATACATTTGGTGCTGAATTTAGGAATGCTTATCTTTATATAAACAGTGCTACAACATTTCCTGTAATCTATTCACAACCAACAAATATAAATAGTGATTTTAATTTAAATAATACAGCGATTTATAATTTTGCAACCACACCTGATAATGGCATTGATTATGTTAATTTTAGAGGATATCTTAATGACAATTCTTTTGACCAACCTAAGCATTCTTTTTTTATGTATTTTGGAACTCAACCAGGTAGGTCTGCTTTGGAAAAAATGAATCAAAGATTTTTCACTCCGTGTGTTGTTGCAATTGATACCGATATGGTCATAGACGCAACACCAACAGCCGTGTCTGTAAGCGGTGGATTTGATGGTCAAATAATATTTACAATAGTAGGAAGCCAAGGTCCGTATACATACACAATAATAGGTCCAAACGTATATACAACAAGCGGCTCCACCTCAACAACACCACCAACTGTAACTGTAACAGGTTTAGAGCAAGGTACGTATATTATAAACGTATTAGATGCTGCTGGAAACCCAGTAACACAAACAGTATCTGTGGGTGGTCCCGCATCTTTTTACTGTAGTGCTAGCGTAACTCAAAATAATACTTCAGCCACAACACCAAATGGTGTAATAACTTTAAATGTAGGTGGTGGAACACCACCATTTTCATATACGTTATTAGATGAGAATGGTTCAGCTGTGTCTGGTTATAATAATATAGCAGTAACCAATTTACCAGTTCAAATTAACAACCTACCAACCGCAAATGTTCAAGGATACACAACCGTTGTAAATGATTCTGTTGGTGCTACATGCACAACAACTGGTTTAACAATTTCAGGACCTAATGTAATAGCAATAACATATACATTTACACAACCAACGTGTTATTATGGAAGCCCAGACGGTTCAATAAGTTTAAATATAACAGGAGCTCAAGCACCATATTCTGTTATTACATCTGGAACAAGTTCTAGTAATAATAATTTTTATAGTAGTTCTCTAAATTTAACTAATTTAGCTGCTGGAAATTATTTAGTAACTGTAAACGATGCTACTGGTTCACAACAACCACAAACAATTACTTTAACTTCATTAGGTGCTCCATTAACTATCGCATCAGCAGTACCAGCTGAGATAGCTAAACAATGCTCACCAAATAATTATACAATATACTTCAGAATCACCAATGGCTTATCTGTTGGGTCACCAATATATGTAGAATATAGAGTCGATAATTCAACAAGTTGGAATTATATTACATTAACTACAACATATACCAACTCTCAAACATTAATGAGTTTTACGGTACCAAGCAATGCATTTACCAATCAAATAATATTCAGATTTAGTGATACACCAAACCATGCATGTCATAGCAATATTATAACTTACAATGTTTCTCAAATGCCATTACCTAATGCACCATTAAGCGGAACTAGAACAATAGGCAACAACAATGGTAGTGTAACTGCATTAGGTGGTATCCAGCCTTACACATGTTCAATAAATAATGGTCAACCACAAAATATGCCAAATGGTGTTTTATCAAATGTTACAATAACAGCTCTTACCCCAATAACAATAACCGATTCAGTTGGTTGCACAGCACTAGTACCATAATAATGATATGAGCACAGAGAGAAAACAAATAAGATTAGCGGTAGAAAATTCAAAAGAATCTTTGAATTCCGATAGCTTTATTAAAATAAATATTGACGATAGTGAGAGATTGCTACCACCTGGGGCGTTGACAAAAGTTGTTGATGCGGCTGAAAGATTTGATTTTGAAAGACAAAGAAGCACTTATTATAGAATTATAGGTACCATGAATATCTTAGCATCAAACCCTCTGTTCAATTTAGATGATTCTGGTGCTTATTTGGATTTATACACATGGAGAGGTTTTAATTATGTAAACCCATTATCAGGTGATTATCGTTTTATCGACCCAATTTACCCAGATGTCATTAAAAAATATTTGAAAGAAAATAATGGTTGGTTTGGATATTATGACCCAGATGTAACAAAAGCTGGTTTTTGTAACTACTTTGATATGGAACCAAAAAAAGAAAGATTTTCTTTTATTCAGGATATCGACCCTTATCATAATCCACAAGGTAAACCAGTTAAAAATTGGGAGCTTACAATAACTTATCCAGCAACTTCAGATAGCGGTCATACGATGGTTAACGGTGGTTTATTATTGGTAGATGTACAACCAGCTGTAGTTTCAACCAGACAAATGAGTGCATTATCAGCTGGTTGTTTACACAATTTGGCTATAGGTGATTTAGTTAGGATATCTGGAACCAATGGTTATGATGGTGACCATTTGATTGTTAGAACTGGATTGGATAACGGTGACTTAAAAGGTTATTATTTTGTAATAGATGTTCCATCATCAACAAATACTATAGGACCACTATCTAGAATGAAAAAAGTTGTAAATAATAAAGAATCGCTTTATTATTTTAGAATATTCCGTAAAATAAAGACTAGAAATGCACCAGTCATTGAAACTGATGACTATGAAACATATAGACTTGCTTTTAGCGAAAACTCCTATCAAGATGATATAACACAATTTGTTTTTAATGAAGATATTGATGTATCTGATTTGGTTGATAATTTAGGTAGACCATTAACAGAACTTTATTTAACAGTAATAAAGACAAATAGTAATGGTTTGTTCACACAAGTTAAGTCTGGTATTGAACTTCCGTTTATTCCGCAGTTAAATACTAGTAATACTACAAACCCATATTTATTAGATATTCCAGTTATTAATAAAATACATAATGGCGGTTCGTTACCATTTACAAGTCATATACCATTAGAATTTAATGTAACAATAAACAATAATAATAATATTATTAATAATAATGATTATTATGGTGATTTGGTAGAATATAATGAAGCAGAATTAAAGGAAAATGTTTTGGCGCATGTTTCTCATAGGTTCAATACTCTTAACAGAGAGACCAATCCATCTATGACATATATAACAATTCCAGCAAATACGGTAACAAACACAACAGCAACAACTGTTACAACAAATTTAGGGCCAAGACAAGAAGGTTATTTTTACAAAGCACATCATTTAATCAGAATAAAACAACTTTCAAATTATATTGAACAAGGAGATGCAAACTCATCAGGCATACCAACTTATGCAGTTGCATTAGGTGATGGTACATCTTTATGGAGGGATATCTTGGATATTGGGTTCAATCAAGTTGATGGAACAGCTTTAAATTATCCATTTTTGAATGGTTGTCATTATAGATATGATAATTATTGTTTCTATGTAAGAAGACAAGACCCATTTGATAATTGGGATTTATATTATTCAACATTCCCAAGTGACCCTGTTGGAGAGAGCATTACTGATAAATTTACAATTAATTCGGCTGAAAATGTATGTTAATAACTTTAAAATAAACCTAACAACATTAGGTAGTGGTACAACAGCAACTACGATAAATATTCCAATCAATATGGAATATCAAATTGTTGATAATGCTGAATTGGTTGAACGTGTTTTTGTTGATGTTGAAACTGAAAAAAATATTAACCCTATTATTGATTATGAAAAGGTAAGGTTTACTCCTATAGGAATTGGTCTTACATCGCAATTCACAATAACAAGTTTTCCGATTGATAAAATAATTTATAGAGTTAATTTATTAAATGGTAATACATATGGTGCGATAGGTTTTTCAGATGATGATATAAGATTTAGAAGAGAAAATTTTAGACAAAGTTTTTTAGAATTAAAATTTTATGATTCAGATAATCCTTTATCTCAAAATTTGGTTACAACTATAACACTTTATTCTAGATTAACTTCTAATGATTTAGAACCAGTAGGCTCAACCACTGGACTACCTGGCCAACCAAAACCAGCTAACCAAATCCCAATAAATTATATTTTAGAAAACCCACTTTTAAACCCAAGAGGTTTTTCTGAAGGTTTTTTTATATATGATTATAAAGATGAATTAGTAATATCTGGACCTCCAAAATATTTGTACATGAGAGCTTCTTTTAAAAACGCAAAAGATGGTAAAACGACAAATATGATGGTTAAGAACACACCACAACCTATTGACATATTAATACGTGAAGTTTATACTAGATATAACTTAGCTAGAACACCTACAGGTTATTTTTATCTAATAGATACTACTTATCAAGGTAATGGTCCTTTTTCATCAAATAACGTAATATCTCAATCTCAATTATTAAGTAATAATTTAATTGTTAACTTATATCAAATAAATGCATTATAATGGAACTAATAAAACGTCAAATTTCTTTAGAAAATAGCACAAATAGAGCTAATTTTAGTTCGTCATGGGGAGCCATGACCGCTAGTACGTTTTATATTGATGTGTTTTTAACTCAAAATGTTGATGACATGGGATTATTCACTGATATTATATATTTTCCAAATGTACCAGTAGCCCAATCACCAGTTGATTATACTATTTTGATAAATAAAATGATTCAGAGTGGTTATACATCTCCTTTTATATTTGGTATTTTACCACCAGCTTTTACTGGTATTACTCAAACAGATTTACAAACTCTTCGTTTTACAGGCAATACAGCATCATCTTATTATGCATATTTTAATTTACCGATAACTGGGTTAACAGATAGCAAAATTGAAGATGTTTATTCATACGACCAATTAGATAGATTAAAAGTAGGTTTAAATATTGAAGCTGAAACGTATATTAACTACATTGGTAATATTATAAATGGTGTTAGTAGAGTTTCTTCAGATGGAGACCCAGTTGTTTATGTAGTAGATACAGCAAACAATACTCTTTTAGGTACAAATAATCAAACCAGTGGTATATTATATAGGGATTTCTCTGGTTTAACCAGAACAATTACATATGAAGATGGCGAATCTCAAGTAATTCCAGTAACTGAATTTAGATTTAGAGGTGAGGGAATAAATCAAACTAATATTTCGTTATCTGCTTTAACAAAAGAAGAATATTTATTTGGAATAATTTCTACACCAGAAATTAAAAATGATGTATTTATAGATAGAGGTGTTACTTCTGTTATGGATATGCATTTAAAACTTTCAGAAATAAAAAATATGGGAGAATTAACTAGATATGGTAATGGATTTTACACTATTAGAAGAACATAAAATATACTTTGAAAAAATAATAGTTATATTATAACAAAAAAAGAATAACATGGCGACAGGCACATACGGAATAGTTAGACCAGCAGATATAAGACCAGATGATGTTGAAATTTTTTATCATTTTTCTCCATCAAGAGACCAACTTGGTAACACTACATTACAAAAATTAAATCCATTGGATGTTTTAATTCCTATGGATAACCCTAATAAGATACAATCTAATGTAACTGGTTTTGAATTATTTGGTGGTATGTATACTTTAAAATTACCTTCAAATATATTTGGAATAAAAGGATTTTATTCGATAATAATTAAACCAGTAGAAATAAGAACAAAAATAGTTGATGTTGGTGTTTTATCAGCTTTCCCAGATATACAAGGACTATTATTTGATTTGGCTTCTATTCCGCAACAATTTTTAACTAGATTTGAAAACAATGGGTTGGTTGGTTATAGAATTGAATATTTGAATACAAACACTAGCGGTTCTGATGCTAAAATAAATAATTTTTTTAGAGTTGTAACGTCTAATAATAGAGCTGAACCAGTTAATCAGAATTTAACCAACACCAACCAAAAAGCTATCAGATACAGATTTAATGACAATTCAACTTTAACGTTTTGCACTGTTTCACCATCATCAGCTTCTAATGTTAAACCAAATGCGTTGCCATATATAGGTCAACCAAATCAGCAAGTTATTATAACCAATACATTTTTCAACCCTTTGATGATTGAAATTGAAATGGTTGAACAAGATATTGAAACTTTAGCATTTGCTTTGTTTGGAAATCAAACAAAATCTATCGAAGACGGTATTTATACTATATACAACTTTAACAATCAGATTTATAAACAGTACGATTTATATGAGATTAAAGATAGATTTACTGGTAAACCATTGTTTGAAGTTAGACAACAAAGAACGACTATTGATTTTACTAAAAACTTTACAACGGTAACAACAGTATAATAGAAAATGGCGAATGACAGAATAAAAGTAGTTGGATATGCTCAAAAAGTTGTTTATACTGATGGAATCGAGTATAGAAACTTTACACCTGACCTAGTTGGAACACAACTTGCTAGTGATGGCAATACCCCATTATTTACAATGGGTAATTTTGCTATTACCACAAATTTGGACCCAAAACTAACAAAGTTTTTTACTACTTCAAATTTTTCTAATTTTGTCACTTTAGCTACTTTAAATGTAACGTTAGAACAAGCGGCAGTATTATTAGATGATAATGCAAGACCAATTTTAAATTTAGATAAATCAAAACTAGATTATTATGCTTTGTTTGGTTCTTTAAGAGAACTTATGAGAGTTTCGCTTGAAGATATAATATTAAAATGGCCAGCTTCTTTGTATTTAACTCCACTCACAACAGGCGCATTAGGGGTTCCAGTCACTGGCTATACTGTTCAAAATTATGTTTATGATAACCTATATGAAACTTCAACGTTTAGAATAAACACATCATTCATAAATAATAAATTTGGTATTATATACACAACAAATGGTACATTAACCAATACTTTTAATGCTGCAAATGATTTAAGAAACTTTACACTTAACTATGATTCATATGCTATTGCTTATAATAATCAAGAATTTGATGTTTTAGATTACACAGCATCAACATATACTTCAAACGATTATGCTTATTTTAAAGTAAAAGGCAATCCATTTTCAGGTTCAACAGATTTAGCTGCTACTTATCATATAAAACCTAAAAAAGTTATAGAAAATAAATTCTTTAATGAATTACCAGATTTAGAATATTACTTATTAAGTCGTGATGTAACACCAATATATACAGCTACATTTACTTATCCTTTAAAATCGGATACTGGAGTTATTGTTTATGTTACAAATACGGCAACATGGCCCGTAACTGATGGATATAACATTGATTTTGATACTACTAATTACTTTGATTATGCAACAAAATTATTAGATATTTCAGATGCAAATGATTTAACATCAAGTAATCTTATGAATAGGTTTTTGGTTTCCGAATCAATTACCTCATTTGATACCACTCCAGTCCATGTTTCACAAGAACAACAAGACGATACTGGTCAAAAAATAAATAAAACATTACAGATTTATGGTGTAGAATACGATGAATTAAATAGATATATTATTGGTATTAGTTTTGCTAATTCAGTTAGTTATGATAAAAAAGATAATACACCAGATGTTTATCTTAAAAATTTAGCTAGCGTTTTGGGTTGGGAATTAGTATCAGCAGTATTTGACAATGATTTATTAACTAGCTATGTTTCTCCAGCTCAATCAACATATTCTGGTCAAAGCGTTGGTTTAACACCAGTTGAAGCTGATATTGAACTTTGGAGAAGAATCATTCTTAACACACCATGGATTTGGAAATCAAAAGGTGCCAGAAAATCAATTGAATTTTTATTAAGATTTATAGGTGCGCCAAAAGGACTTATTCAGTTTAACGAATACATTTATAAAGCTGATGGACCAATAGATGTCGATTTATTTAATGCTATTCTAGTTTTAAATGGTTTAAACAATAATGATTTGTCTTTATACCCAATAGACGCAGACGGATACCCAAGACCATTAGAAGATACACCAGAAATATATTTTCAAAATTATGGTTTATGGTATAGAGAAACTGGTGGAACTGGGGCCACAATAGATATATTAGGTGGAAATAACCCACACGTTGGACCATATGATGGGGGTTCTAAGTATGTTGACCAATTCACATGCCTTATACCTAAATTCAGTGCTGTTACAGTTAGTTCGGTTACAACAACAACTGATACGTCTAATTTATATAGCAATTATGATTTTGGTAGTTTCAATAGCGGTGTTACAACCGCTACAACAGTAACGACTGTAAATATGACCAATGAAGATGGTAGCACTTTAGACAATTGTATTGTTTTCGTCCCATCAATAATCTTAGACCCAAATCCAACACCAACATTAAATGAATGCGGTTGCGATACTGGTCAAATAGATAATGTATTAAGTCTTTGCATAAGCGAAACAACACCACCTCCAATATCATGTAATAGACAGCCAATTAATAACCCAATAATTGTTAACGGTCAATATCTGTTTTCTTATCCACAATATTTTCCAAATGGTAGTGTTTATTCACTAATAAATGGTCAAATTGTAACTCAAGATACTAAATTTACTTCAATTGAATGTTGTAAAGCGTTACCAAATGGTAATCCATTTCCATATAGTGAAATTCAAAATGGTATTGTAATTAACAAAGGTTATATATGTTGTGCTACACAATCGTGTGGGTGTTATGCAACATGTAAATGGATGGTTGAAACAAATTATATAAATTTACCAATTTTAGGACCACAATCACAACAATCATCATATTTAAGATTTAAAGACTTAGATGGAAGTGACCATGTTGTAATGCCAGATGGGTGTAATTGTGTTCCAAATTACACCATTGCTGTTCAAAATATTTTAGACCCGTTTACAAATAAAATTGGTACAGCTTGTCAATTAACACAACTTGGGTTATCAGATTTAACAAATAATGGACAAAATAGCAATATATATTCTTTTTATTATAATAAAGTAAACGGAAACACATCTTGTATATAACATAAATAAATATTTATATAAAAAAAATGCCAACAGGAATAGGAACTAATTGTTATAGCAAAAGGTGGTTAAATGCTAACGGTGGGTTATTAACAGAAAACCAAGATGGTTCTGTTTCTATATATGTACCTAGTTTCATTTTAGGTGGTAATTTGGTACCTGTAAGTTTAACTAGTTATTGTTGTGAATTTTTGGGTTATACTTTTGACGCTGAAAATCAAAAATGTTTATGGTCTGTTAAACCAGAATGCAATATTGAAAACACATTTAACTTAGAATTAAACCCAGTCGGAAATGATGGTGTCATATTCAATGTAAATCCAAATCAAATTTGTGAATTAAATGTAGAATTTGATTATTTGTTTAAAATAAAATGTGAAACGCTAAATAATTTTTTAATATCCTCTCAAAATTTGCCAAACTTGACTTTTAATCAAGACATTTTAAACCAAATAATACAAATTGAGACAGAAATCCAACAAAAAGAGATAGAATGTAGCACAATACAAAATACAATTAACTTTTTATCAGCTACAACAAATTCTACACCATATTCTATTGAATGTAATTCAATAACACCAATAGCCGTGGCAAATCAAACTTTTTGTATTTCAGAGCCAGAAGGTTTAAATGCTTGGGCTAATATATTAGGACCTGTAAATTATGAAAATTTTATTAATGGCGACCCAAATTCTTATAATTGTTTTAATATTAATGATTTAAATACTCAATCTCAAGCTTCTGTAAATGACGGTGGTCAACCGTTATTATTCCCATGTTCAATTCCATTTGGGACCAGAACAACATTAGAAATAAGCTTAGCTAATTCATTACAACAACAAATTGATTGTGGTAACGAATTGCAAAATCTATATTCTGAATTAGCAGTTTTGACAGCCACTACTTCTACAAATACAAACTGTACCAATCCAGTAGATATGTTTGAAGCTCTGGATGTATCAATGACACTTAGTGTTGATAGTGGTGGAACATATGTTGTTGTATATGAAGACAATTCGTTTTTCCCACCAATAGGTGCTGGTAATTTATATAATTATCTATTATCAAACTCACCAAGTGGTTTTTATGTTTGTGGCGGTTCAGATTGTCAACCAATGTATTTAAACACTGGTCAATTAATAGGTCAAAATACAACAACATGTGATGCAGTTGCTGATAATTTAGCTCAAGAATTATTTACACAATCTGGGTTACAAAATACAACAGCTGATATAAATACGTTTACTAGTAGTCTACCAACTAATTCATTTACATCAGATTGGTCTACTTTTAATACAATAATAAATGATTCATTTGTATTATCAGCAATAACCAATCAAAAAATTAAAATAAATCTAAAATTAAATCACACATGTGGTGATATTTGCATTTTAATTGACAATATAAAATTAAACAAAAATTGTTCGACTTTAAAAAGCACCAATATTTTTGTTACAGAATGCCCAGGATTTAAAATAGAAAAAGTCATTGATAATAAAAAATCATGGTTAAATAATTCAACACCTGTTACTAGGGATTTTAGAATTTTTAATCCTAGTGGATTAAATCCAATTCGTCAAACACATTATAATGTTAACGATGAAAGATTGGTTATAAATACAAAAGAAATAGATTTGGATATCAACATAGCATCAGCAATAGAAACAGATGTTTGGTGTTATGTTTATGATAACCCTTGTTTATTAACTGGACAAACATTTTGTGACCCCTGTGGTAATTATAAGCAATTCCAAGATAATTTTTATTTTGATTTTATGGATGGTTTTTCTTATCAATTTATGGATGATAATACCATTAATAATACTGGCTCACTACCTTCAATTTGTTGTGGTGATAACCAAATTGATTTTAACGATTTGTTAACACAACCATTATCAGCTGTAACCACATTGGAAGAATTTAAATATTATGCCATATCTGAACTTATAGATGCAAAAAATAGACAAACCATATCTGCTTATCCAACTTTAAGAGCTCTATATGACAGATACGTACAGAGTACGACATATTGTGCGTCACAAAGTTCTGCTTTTAATTACAATAGCATGGACCAATTTGCTGGTTTGGTTGGTAATTATTGGGTTGACATAATAGAACAAGTAATCCCATCAACAACTATATGGGGTAGTATAAAAGTTTATACAAATACAATTTTTGACCAACAAAAATTTAAATATAGAGAGTATACATCATTATTATGTGGGAATCCATTTAGTGGTGAAACGGTTTTAAGCCCTATAAATGGTACCTCTGGCCAATGTCAATCAGTAGAAGTAATTACGCAAATGCTACCATATAGTGGTCAAACACCTATAAGAATCGTTAAACCCCAGTTATCAAGTTGCAATTCTTTATGTATAGCACAAATGAATCATGGTTCCGAATTTATAGGTGGTGTTAACATTATAAGCATCACACCTACCAGTTGTTCTGTTCAAGGTACTGTAATAGTAGATTGCTCTTTGGGTGTGACAATAACAACACAAGGATTAACAGCAACTGCTACTGTTGTAAATGGTACAGCACCAATATATTATGATTGGAGTAATGGTGATACAGGTCAAACAGCGACATTCTTATCAACTGGAACATATTCATTGATGGTGACAGATGGGAATTGTTGTAATAAAACAGTAGAAGTTGTATTTTCTTAACATAACAAATGATATTTATAAAATAAAATTATGAAACTAACAGATAGAACAGAATATTCAGCAGCAAGTTTAACAGATTTAATTCACATTGTTGTTACTGGCGATACCTCACAAGACCCAGCTGGTAGCTCTTACAAATTACCCCTGTCAAAGGTTGTCAATTTGTTATCAATAAATACTGGTGATTATTGGACCTCTGGTTCAACTTGGAATGGTTCAAATTTCCCAATTAAAGCCAATAATACAAGCGGTTTAGATGCAACTGGTACTTATGCTGTTGCTGAAGGTAGAGCAACAACAGCTTCTGGTAGTAATGGTAGTCATGCTGAGGGTTGGTTAACAATAGCTTCAGGCACTTCTAGTCATGCTGAAGGTAGGTCAACAATAGCTGGTGGCACTTCTAGTCATGCTGAAGGGTCTGACACTATAGCTTATGGAACTAGAAGTCATGCTGAAGGTAAAGCTACATTAGCTTCTGGTGCTACAACACATGCCGAAGGTAGTAACACAACAGCAATAGGTACTGACAGCCATTCTGAAGGTTCAGGTACTATTACAATAGGTAGTGCTAGTCATGCTGAAGGGTTTTCAACTATCTCAAGAGGCAACACTAGTCATGCTGAGGGTGATTCTACAACAGCATTTGGGAATACTAGCCATGCCGAGGGGTCTGGTACAACGGCATTTGGTCTTGTTAGTCATGCTGAGGGTGTTTTAACAATAGCCAGTGGTATAACTAGCCATGCTGAGGGCGTTTTAACAATATCCAGTGGTATTGGAGCTCATGCTGAAGGTTCTAGCACAACAGCTATTGGTAATGCTAGTCATGCGGAGGGTAATGTTACAAATGCAACAGGGCCTTACAGCCATGCTGAGGGTAATGAAACAAAGGCATTAGGTGATGGAGCTCATGCTGAAGGTTATCAAGTTATTGTTTATGGTTTTTACGCACATGGTGAAGGGCAAGGCAATGTTGTTTATGGTGATGGAGCTCATGGTGAAGGCTTGTCTAATCAAGTTACAGGGCTTTACAGTCACGCTGAAGGTAGCAATAATAGTACTTATGGAGATGCTAGTCATGCTGAAGGTTCTGGAACAACAGCTTCAGGCACTTCTAGTCATGCTGAGGGCGTTTTAACAATAGCCAGTGGTATTGGAGCTCATGCTGAAGGTTCTAGAACAACAGCGTTTGGGATTTCTAGTCATGCTGGTGGTAGTGGAACAACAGCTTTGGGAAATTATAGTTTTGTGCATGGTACGGGTTCAACAGCAAGTGGCACAACAACAATAGTTTTAGGTAATAATATAACAAATACTTTACCAAATACAGTTTATGTTAACCCTATTGTTGTTAAAAAATTAGACTCAACACAAAGAAATGCACTGACACCTGAAAATGGTATGATAATATATAACACTACAACTAATAAATTTCAAGGTTACGCTAGCGGAACAACTTGGGTAGATTTATCGTAATTTAATATAACATGCCACAATTAATTAAAAATATAAAAGGTAATATTTATGATAATACAACTGGTAATGTTGTTTATTTGAAGGGTGTTTCGGCTGAATTACAACAAGAAGACTATATTAATATATATAGTTTGATTGCTTATTTACAAAATTTTACTAAAATTGAACAAGCATTTGCTTTAACAAAACCTTTATTATTAGGTTTAAAAAATAGCAAAAACTTAACAGTAACAACATTAAATATAAATTATTAATGAGGTATCAAGAACTTATATACATACAGAATCAACATAGTGCTGTTAGAAACAAGGACTTCGTCAATGTTAATATGAGTTCGGATATTAACATTTTTGAGGGACCCTTGTTTACGTTAAGTGGTGCTACTAAAATTGATTGTTCTGGTGTTACTACTGGTAATACATATGTTATAACAACTGAAGCTGAAATACCCCTAGAATTTACATTTACAGCCAATACAAATACCTTTACAGCAAATAGTGCTACATTTAGATATGAAATTTATAAGTACAACGAAAATGCTAATATATTTGCACAACCACCAGTATATAGGTCTGGAAACTTCAATAACTCTAATTTGACAACCAAAGGTGGTAACAAAACTTTACTGCAAAATATACCAATTAATTCTTTAGCTTTAGATGGTGATTATTTGGTTAAGGGTTATTATAATTTTAGCGCAACAACAAAATATTTAGGTGAATTGGGTAAAATAGTGGACACAGCACAATATAAAAATGGAACTGAATATGCGTTATATGATTCAAATATTGATTATTACTTTATAGCTTTTAAAGGTGCTGAAACGCCAAAATTATTAAACAATAGTAGTAATTTGGCTCCAGCAAATCAGTTATTTCAACAAGTATTTTTACCAGAAAACGGTCAAACAACATTTGTTGTATCTTATTTAGTAAAAGGGTTTTTTATAATAACATTAAATGGTTTAGTATTAGCCCCAACATACGATTATACTTACTCTGGTAGTCTTGTAACTATGAATTCATCTATGGTTAAGGGTGATATAGTTACCATTATTTACACAACAAACGGTGGAAATAATTTAGTTGGTGACAATATTGATATTTCTTCATCAATAGTCAGCGGTTCAACTGGAAACGAAGGCTCTAATTCAGTGTATTATAATACAACCAAACAAAAATATGAAATTTATACTAGTGTGTCACCAGCTACTGGTGGTTCTATATTGGTTATGTTAAATGGTGTTATGTTAGCAAATGGAATCGATTACTATCAATCAAAATCAAACCCAAAAAGAATAATATTAGAAGGTGATTTGTTGGTAGGTGATTTGATTACAATAGCATATTTCCCAATTGTATCAGCAGTAAATGGTTTGATAACAAATAATCCTAGTGTTGGGTGGCAAATAACAACACCTCCACAAAAACCTAACGGTACCTTTACGTTAGAAGTTAGCACTGGAAAAACTTTTTCAACACTTTACAGCAGCATTTCTCAACCTTACGTTACAGGTATTTCACTTTATTATGATACGTTTATTGCTAGTGGAACAGTCGGAACGACTTTATATTATAGAGTTAAAAATGAAAAAAACTATGAAGCACTTTGTGGTAATGTTATTACTGATATTGCATATAGTGAAACAATACCAATAATAGTACAAACAAATTCAATAAATTCATACTAATATTATTGACTATTGGATATTTATAACTAAAATAAAGCTAAAAACAAAGATATTTATAACATATGAGCTATATCATTACAAGCACGAATCCATTTGTGAGTGTCAAATTAACTGAAAAAGGGAGAGAACAACTTTCTTTAGGTCAATTGAACTTTAGTTATTGGGCGATTGGAGATTCTGAAATAAACTACGAAAGAGAAGCAATAGTAGATGCAAACCCTAATAACGTGACTCTTTCAGCCACAAGTAAAGTTTTAAGACCAGTTGATAGACAACCAAATATTAAAAGCTTTATCACCTCTAGCACATCAACGTCAAACTATCAAGCTATAAATGCCTCAAATATGAACGTTGTAAAAGCGATTGTAAACAATCAAGCTGATGAAAGAGGTTTTTTCACAAACAATATAACAGGTTTTACAACGAATCTATCAACAACTTTAACACCTTATTATCAACCAGTTGCAAATTCTACTTTATCTGGCACCACTACATTAAGATTAAGTGGTTCACCAGTTGTTAGTGTTGGTGATATAGTTCTGCTTAAATTAACCAATTCAATCGTAGGACCAATTTCAGCTAATGAAACTACGATTGCAACACCAAATTTATGGTTTAAAGTTCAAGGGTTAACTGGCAATACAGCAACTTTGGATAGAAATTTGCCAAATCTTTCTGGTGATTCACAATCTTCCCAATTATTGATTTATAGAGGTGGTGAAATTTATGATACTATTGCAACTGGTACTACAACAGCATATTGGGATACTGGAACGCTATCTTTTAATTCTTCAATCAATGTAACATGTCATGATGTTCCAGTTTGGAACATGAATAATGTTTGGTGTGAAAACTTAGCTGGTATGTCAGGTGGGACACATGAAGATTATACCTATTTTGGTTCATATCCATATTTTGGAACTAAAAACCCATATTTTGAATATCTTTGTGTTTCTAGTGGTTTAAGTGAAACACAATTAAAATGTAACGACCCAGGGATTAGTTATCTAGACGATGTTTCAAAATCAATTTCTATAATTCATTATACAAACAATGCCATATCAAATTTATATGGTGAATTTTTCTATGTTGATGCTACAAATAACAAATATGTTAAACTACATATGCCTAATTTAATGTACCATAGAGATGGTTATGCAACAGCCAGTGGCACATCAATGGGTATGGATTTTATAGCTAGCGGGTCAACACAAAGAATTGGTACTAGCGATATAGAATACATTGATTTAATTGAAGACCCAGCATTCATATCAACAGCAAACACAACACCATTGGTTGTGGGTAAAGTTTTTCCACAATTAAAAATGATTGTAGTAGATAATGATGAAATAGTTGCTGCTATGTCTTATAAATCTAACAGAAATTGGACATTACCAGAATTAGCGGCTACACTTCAATCACCTTCTGGTGGTACATCTACTGGTGTTTTGGGTTCAAACCAAACAATGTATTTAACATATTCTTTGGAAGTAACTCGTGTTAGCGGATTAACAACAAGTCTCCCATGTCAACAATACGTTAAAGTTGATAATATCACGTCAACAGCTAAAGATATTGCTTTTAGAATAAATGGTACAGATTTACTCCCATATATGCGTAAAATAGAGAATGTTGGTTATGACGGTTTAGGGTTTTACGCTACTAATTTTAAGTTATTATATCAAGTAGTATCTGGCTCAACACAGAGACCAGACCCAGCAGCTTGGAAAGCGTATGATTTTACAAGCAATGCGATAACCGTAAATACAGGTCAAACAATTAACCCTAAACTTTTAGAAAATCAATCACCAGCAACAAATGGTTTTATTTTAGATAGTTTAAAAGCGGCTTCCGCAACAACATTTAATTTGGTTCCTTTATTAAACTTACCACAAATAAACCAACCAAATAACTTACAATTTGGTGATGAAAGGTTTTTTTATGGTAACTTAGAAACATATATTGGGGCTACTATTTATAAAACTATTTTTGATGTCAGAGTTAATTCAAGTTTATTCAATCTGACATCAAACCCAACCAGAAGTACTGACCCAGCAACCAATCCACCTAATATTAGAGTAACGGAAGTTGGTATTTACGATAATTTACAAAACCTAGTTTGTATTGGTAAATTAAGTAGACCAGTTATATTGCTACCAGGAAACACAATAATGATGGAACTTTCAATGGATTTTTAAAATGGGATTTATATCAAGTGCAAATACGATTACATTAAACGCTAAGTTAACACCATTAGGTAGACAAAGAATGATTTCTACAAATAATGGACTTATCACCACATTTTCTTTGGGTGACTCTGACGCTAATTACTATGTTCCATTAACTTTGTCAACTGGACAAATTCCAGCTGAAGCTGGTGAAATTGGTGCAAACGCATCTTTTAGCAATAGTACTGCTCAAAACGTAAAATTAAAATCACCTATTATTGTTAATTCTAGTGGTTTACTAAGAAAACCAGTTGAATCTCAATCAATAACAATATCAACAGATTTATTATCAAATGGTTTTACAACAGTAAGTGGTAATAATTTAACACGAGTTATTATTGACAGAAATAATTACAATACGGATGCTTTGGTTAATTTATATTATTCATTTGGTTTACCTTTAAACACAAATAATGATAATACTTATACTGGTATAACATATGCAAATGGTGGATATTCAGATACAGCACTTAGTGCGATTTCTAAAACAAAAATATTAGTTATTGGCATAAACAATGCAAATTATGGTGAGTGTATTGATGGTAAAACTGTAAAAATACAATTACCTACATCAGCTGGCACCTATACAATTTATAGCACTTTTCAAAATGATGGAACTTCTTTATCCATCCAAGATGCTAATATAAGAGACACATCAGTTGTAACAAGCTATTTAGATGATAATATTGCAATGTTATTCTCAGATTCTATTGCTAGACCAAACGGTGGCTCTAGTTCATTAAGTTGGGCAACTGGATACGAGACAACAAAACCTTTTAGCGTTAATGGAAAACAACTTTACAATTTACAAACAAATAGCAATATTGGAACTACAGCTGATACTATTGTTGGTATTGCATACCTTGATAAAGGGTTTATGGTCATAACAAACCAACAGATTATTTCAAATTATACTTCAACAGCAGCCACAGCTACAACAGTTAGTTTTAACAGTGTCTCAACGTCAATTTACCAAAATATAACATGTGTTGCGGCCAGAGGTGAATTCGGTACTTCAACAAATTCAACTTTCACAGGTTCAGACGTTGTTAGGATTTCAGAAGTAGGTTTATACGACAATTTAAATAATTTGATAGCTATCGGTAAAACTGATAGACAAGTTACAAAAAATGTAAATGAATTTTTAGCTTTAAGTGTAAAAATAAATTTGTAATCTTTACCTTTTATTAAAGGTTCTTAGATTAGTGTTAAAAACATATGCAAAAAGAACCAAAATTTATATTGGCCTTGGATGTATCCACATCTACAATAGGTATTGCTTTATTTGAAGACTTGGGTGACAAAGGAGAACTTAAATTGTTACATCATGTTAGCCCAAAGGTAAAACCAAAACCAGAAAACAAAATGGAAGAATTATTCAAAAAAGTTGAAATCTTCCAAACAGAGTTTTTAAACAAATATGCAGATTTTGGTATTTCAAATGTTATTATTGAAGAACCACTTTTACAATCAAACAACGTATATACAATTGCAACGCTTTTACGTTTTAATGGGATGATTTCTAAATCTGTTTTTGATACCATCGGTGTTGTACCAGATTTTATATCATCATACGATGCTCGTAAATATGCGTTTCCAGAATTGATGTCTGTTAGAAAAGCTAAAAAAGATGGAACCCCATTGTCAGAAAAACAAATATCTAAAAACGAACCTGTTTTATTTGGAGGCTACCCATTTGATGTGGATAAAAAAATGGTAATTTTTGACAAAGTTTGTGATTTAGAACCACAAATAAAATGGATATTAGATAAAAACAATGTACTAAAAAAAGAAAATTTTGACATGAGTGATGCTTACACATGTGGTTTAGCTTGGTTTAATCTTAGAAAACAAAGTTAAATATTTGCTTTTTTCAATTTTATTTAATACCTTTGTTGGATGTCACACTTATTAGTGAATATTCTAGAGGGGTTCTTAGGTGAACACAGAAAACATAATGAAGACACTGGACAAATTATTTCACTATCTCCCAAATTCTTGATTTACTTATGTTATAGATTTTAGCTAATTCTCTTGTTGAACATAAACCAGTTGAATATTTATTTTTGACCTCTTCTGGATTAATAGTTTTTTGTGTCGTTTCATTTAAATATTTCCATTTAAAACCACCAGTAGTTTTTCGTTTACCCCTACAAACACTACATATTAATGATGGTGATAAATTAAGTGTTTTAGCAGCATCTGTTACGCAATCCCATTGTTTAAGTATATTATTATTTAAATCTATTTGGTATATTGGTTGTTTATTTTGTGGTGTTCTACCTTTGTTTATTTCAGATAACTTCTCTTTTGTTTGTTCTGATTGTTTATTCTTATTTTTTATCATTTTAATAATGGTATCTTTTTTATGGGTTAATCCTTTATGTGATTCAGACATTTTATTTTTTGTGTCATTTGAATGCTTAAAACCTAACGCACTATATGCCACTGGACAAAGATTATATAATATTTTTGAATTACATTTTCTAAACTTATCTAGATAATATTGCTCACGATTTACTAACATTTCTTTATCTTTAACATATTCAATAATTTCAAATAAGAATGAATTTTCACCATGCTTATTCCAAGATTTTTGTAAATGGATGTTTGTGTGTTTATTGTTTATTAGATGACGTTTATGTTCACCCCATCTTCTTATAATATTTATCGAGCTACCAATATAACATTTATTGTTTTTAAGGTTAGTGATTTTATATACCCCACAGTGATTAAACATGTTTATTATTTTTAAAATATTCGGTTATTATGAGTTCAATAAATGTTGATTTGTTGTTTGTAATTGAATTAATTTTGTTTATGATTTCTTTAGATAAACTAATCCCTAATTTACCTTTTTTATCTTCGTGCTTCAGCTTAGGTCTTCCCATAATTTTGTTTTATTATAAGTATCTTCTCAGTTACAAAAAGTCTGATTTTTTTCAGAAATTTATTAAAATATTTGCTAAAACAAGAAAAAAATTGTATTTTTGTGTTTAAAGGTATTTATGCATTTATTAATAAACATACTTGAATCATTTTTAGGCCCATGTAGGAAACATAATGAAGAAACAGGGCAATCTAGCTGGGACTGCCCTGCGTGTTCAGAAGATAAAGGTATGCCAGATGGCGATGGCAAGGGTAATCTTGAAATTAATTATCAGCGAAATGTATTTAAATGTTGGGCCTGTCAAGATACAAACAATATGTATGGTCCAGTAATGAAATTACTTAAAAGGTATGCCAGACCAAGAAACATTCGTGAGTATTTATTGGTTAAACCAGATGCTGATGAAATACATGATAAAGAACACAGTGAAATAATTGTAACCTTACCAGAAGGTTATAAAAAATTATCATTATGTTCTAGTATGGATTATAAGTCTGATTTAGCGTTAAGGTACTTGAGAGAGCGTGGAATAACTGATGAAATTATAGATGATTACAAAATTGGTTACACAATTCATGGAAAATACTATAACAGAATAATTATCCCATCATATGATTCAGATGGAAAATTAAATTATTTTATCGCTAGATGGTTTGCTAAGGAGAAGACTAAGTTAAAGTATCTTAATCCAGAAGCTGAAAAACAAGAAATAATCTTTAATGAAGGTAAATTAAATTTGGATGCAACCATTTATTTGGTTGAAGGTGTGACTGACCATATAGTAACACCAAATTCAATACCATTATTAGGTAAGTTTATATCACCTAAATTGTTAGATTTGCTTTATGAAAGGTCTAGCGGATATATAGTAATAGTATTAGATGACGATGCTTATGAAGATGCTGTCAACTTATATAAACAACTCAATTTTGGGAACCTTTATGGTAGGATAAAAATAGTAAAATCCCCTGAAGGTTATGACCCATCAAAAATATACGAAAAACTTGGTTCAAAAGGTATTGTTAAATTATTAATGAGTGCTAGACAATTAACCTACAACGAATTGAGTTAATTCTTCTTTATTTGGGTGGTTTTTTATCATACATAAATCACCTAATTCACTAGAAACACAATCAAAATCCGAATCATTTTTTAGTTTATCCCATATCTTAGTAACCATTGGGTTTAATCTTCTACCTTTACCAGAATATAAATGTCCTAAATCGTTTATAACGGCTTTATATATTTTATAACCTAAACCTAATCCTCTTAAATCTTCTGGTAAATGTACATGCATTTGATATACCATGTCATTAATTAATTGAATATCAATGACGATTGATTCTGAAGCAATGGTTTCAAAGGGTAATAAAACAGCCAAATGAGCAATGTTTCCAGAACCACCTAAATCATCTATTTTAAGGTCAGTCCATTTAACGTTTTTAATGGCTAGCTTTTCATCATCGCTAATCTTAACATCTTTTGGTAATCTAAATGATGGTATCTCTAAAGCTTCACGAAGTAATTTTTTAACAATTTGGCTCATCTTAAGTTTTACAATAAATACTTGCACAACATAACAAATTATCGTATATTTGCAAATATGGCTAAAATAAAAAAATGGGAGTCTATTATATTTCTAGAACCCATACAACATAAATATCATCATAGGGAAACTGGTAAAATATACAAATCAGTTACCACAACGCTAGCCTCAATTGAACCACATTTTGATGCTGAGGCTGTTTCCTTGGCAATTACAAGACAAGCAGACAACGTTAAACAAGAGCGTTATATTGGCTTATCTCAACAAGAGATTCTAGATTATTGGCAATTACTGAATGATGAAGCAAATGTTTATGGTAGCAAGGTTCACGACATTGTTGAACGCTATCTTTTGGCTAACAAATGGTATTTCCCAGAGGATAATGAAGAAGGTTTGTTTGAACAAAAAGTTATTGATGGTTACAATGCATTAAATATTGAAGAAGGTGATGCTATGTGGCCAGAAAGAATATTATTTTCTGAACAGTATGAATTAGCAGGTACATCAGATTTGATTATTGATATAAATGATGTTTTTTTTGATGTGGCTGATTATAAGACCAATAGGGTTTTTAATTTTTATAATCCTTATGGTTATGAAACATTATTAAAACCATTTGAGCATCTTCAAGCTTGTCAATGGTCAATATATACACTTCAACTAAGTGTTTATGCGTATATGTATGAGTTAGAGTTTCCAAAAAGGAAATGTAGACAAATTTATGTTTTATATTGGGATAAAGAAAAACAAGTATTTCAAAAAATACAAATAATGTATCTCAAAAAAGAAGCAAAACAGCTAATTGAGATGCACCACTATAATATTATGAAAAATAATGGTTAAAAAAATAATTCATTTGGGCGATATTCACATCAGAACTTTTAGGTTACATGATGAATACAAAGAAGTTTTTGTTACTTTGTTAAAAGACATAAAAGAACTAATTAAAGATTATCATAGAGAAGAAGTTAGGATAGTAATTGCTGGTGATTTAGTTCACCAAAAAATAGTCATTTCAAATGAACAGCTTATATTGGGGACTTGGCTTTTAAGGTCTTTGGAAAAAATAGCTCCTGTTATTATTATTGCTGGTAATCATGATTTGTTGGAGAATAACAAAGATAGAATGGATAGCATCACCCCAATGGTTCAATTTTTACCAGATAGCAATATAAATTTCTTTAAAGAAAGCAAGTGTTATTTAGATGACAATATTGTTTGGTGTGTTTATTCTATTTTTGAAGGAAATACCAGACCAGATATTGAGTCAGCTAGACTTACATTTGGAGATGATAAAACATATGTTGGGTTATTTCACGCCCCTCTGGTAAACGCAAAAACAGATATTGGTTATGAAATTGACCATGGTGCTGAATTGGATGAGTTTGAAGGGTGTGATTTTGTTTTGTTGGGTGACATTCACAAAAGACAAGTTTTTAACCACAAAGGAATTCTGGTGGCTTATTCATCATCTTTGATACAACAAAATTTTGGGGAAAATGTGTCAAAACATGGTTTTTTATTGTGGGATGTGGAGAGTAAAACATTTACAGAACATGATGTGGAAAACAAATATCCATATTATCAATTTAAAATAAAATCTCTAGAAGATTTAGAGACTGGGAGTGAAAAATTAACAAACGTATGAGTGAAGAAAAAACAACTGGAATTACAATAAAAGAATTAAAAGCTTTTTTAGATGGACTACCAAAAGAATTTGATGATTTTGGTTTAGTAAATGGTGAAGTTATTGGGCTTGATGAGTATTATGTGAGGGTTGATAAACCAATAATACATTTAGAAATAGATGAAACAACCAAAGAATTCATGTTGTTTCATCAATCGGAAAAAGAATTAGAAGAAATTTTAAAAGATATTGAAAAATATGGAACTTCCGAAGGAACTAAAGAATGATATTTGGAATTATTGTAGAAACAATAACATCACCAATATTGATGAGTTTACATTAAAACTAGTGAAACAGGGTTTTACTGTTGAAAAGTACGGTGCCACACCAATACAAAAAACGATAGAGGTTGAAAAAATAGTTGAAAAGATTATTGAAAAACCCATTGAAAAAATCATAGAAGTACCTGTTGAAAAAATTGTAGAAAAAGAAGTAATAGTTACTGATAATTCACAGGTTAAAGTTTTAGCTGATAAAGTAAATGATTTGCAAAATAAACTGTTAGAACAACAATCTCAATACAATATAACAATAAAAGAGCTTCAAACAAATGTTGACGAAAAAAACAAAGAGTTAGAGGTTGTTCAAAAATTGTTAATCGAAGAAAAAAATAAACACAAAAAAGATTTATACGGAGAAATATAATGGAAGATAAATTAAGAATATCACCTTATTCTAGAATAAAAGTAGAATGGACAGACCGACCAGAAAATTATTCTAAAGAAAGTAAAAATAAAGTAAGAAACTATTTTGCTAATAAATATGGTGTAAATAAAAATAACATAAATGTTGTTTATAAACCTGTTAAATTTAATGAAAATGGTGACGCTATTGAAATAACTGGTGCTGGTATTGAAAACATTATGGATGTTAATTATCAAAGAGCTCTTATGAAAGAGTTAATTGTTAGAGATAATAAAAATGTTGATTTTAACAGAATTATTGCGCTAGATGATAAAGTTAATGGTGAATTAAACATTGATTTAACTCAATCACAACACATGTCGTGGTCTATAAAATGGATTATGATTGATAATTTTCTTTCTTTTGGTGAAAACAATTATATCCCTTTTAGTAAATTTAAAGGCTTAACAGTTGTGAATTCAATTCCTGGGAATCAAGGTGGTAAAACAACACTTACCATAGATTCTATAAAATTTTTATTACATGGTTCCACAACCAAAACCGATAAAAACGAAGAAGTATTTAACACTTATACTGGCAAAAATGAATTGGTTGTTCGAGGGATGATTGAAATTGAAGGTGAAGAAACCATCATAGAGCGTAAAATGAAGCGAAGCTCCAAAAAAGGTGGTGGTTGGACTGTCATAAACAAGGTAAATTACTATAAAATTTTACCAGATGGGGAAGAAGAAGAATTAAATGAAGAAGATGCTAAAAAGACGAGTTCAAAATTAAAAGAGACCATAGGTAGTGAAAAAGATTTTGAAATGTTGGTTTTGGCAACTGAAAAAAATCTAGATGACCTTATCGGTTTGACAACAACAGAATCTGGTAAAATATTAACTAGGCTTATTGGTTTGGAAATACTTGAGTTAAAAGAAGCTGCTGTTAGGGTGATGTATAATGATTTTGCCAGAAAGAAAAAATCAAATGAATTCGATGTAATCACATTAACGAATGAAATCGAAGAACATAAAAACAAGATACTAGAATCTGAACAACTTGAAGAATTGTTTAGAAAAAGATTGTCAGATACTAAATCAGAGCTCCAAAAAAACAATGAGGATAATGATAGGTTATTAAATAGCAAACAAAAAATAGATGTTTCGATTTCTACATTAAACCCATCATCACTTCAAAATGAAGTAGATTTGTTAACAAAAAAAGGTGTAGAAACAAAGGCGAAGATAACTGAAATGAATGATGTTATTTTTGCATATGGTAAAATTGAATTTGATGAAGACCTTCATTATATGTATACCAAAGAACTTAATGGGTTGACTTCTAAAAAAGCTGTTTTTGAAGCGGAAATAAAACGGTTAACTAAAGTTATTGCTGATTTGATAGCTGGGGGTATTTGTCAATCATGTCATCGTAAATTGGATGATGTAGACAATACTGAACATATTAATAAACACAATGAAGAGATAAATAAAATTAACAGTGACATATCTGATATATCAAAAAGACTAGAGGTGTTAGAGAGTTATTTGTTGAACCTTAATGAGATTAAAGTAAAAGTAGATAAGAAAAATAGATTAGAGTTAGATAGAGATAGATTAGAGGTTGAAATTGGTTCATTAAGAAATAAGGTGGTTGAAAAAATGAATGATTTAAAAAAATACAACCTTAACTTAGAAGCTATTGAACATAATAAAAGAATCGATATTGAGGTTAGTAAAGTAAAAACAAATATTTCAGTACTTAATCATACTAAAGATGAAACAATAACTAGGATAGAAAGAGTTACAAACGAAATACAAAATCATAATACCAACATTTCGACCAAAACAAAATTAATAGAAACTATTAAAAAAGAAGAAGAGATTGATAAAATTTTTAAGATTTATATTGACTTGGTTGGTAAAAAAGGTATAAGCAAGTTGGTATTAAGGTCAGTGTTACCTATAATAAATTCAGAAGTTCAAAGATTATTAGAAGATGTTTGTGATTTTGAAGTGGAGATATTTATAGATGATAAAAACGATGTTCAATTTTTGATAAATAAGGATGATGTTTCAAAACAACTTAAATCAGCTAGTGGTTTTGAAAAAACTGCGTCTAGTCTTGCGTTAAGAGGTGTTCTGGGTAAAATGTCTACGTTACCTATGCCTAATTTCATAACTTTTGATGAAGTTTTAGGTAAAGTAGCTCCAGAAAATATTGAAAAACTGAAAGGGTTGTTTGATAAGATTAAAAACATGTATGAAATTGTTTTTTTAATAACACATAATGATTTGGTAAAAGATTGGGCTGTTTCTTTGGTTACCGTTATAAAAGAAAATAATGTTTCGAAAATTAAAATTACATAATTTATAATAAAAATAGTTTTATTAAATAAAAAAACGTACCTTTGTAAAAAATACATATGTTTAGAAACTACTGCATAGTGATTATGGGCGATACACTTGGCTCCCAAGAAGAAATAATAAAGATAAGTGAAATTAAACCAAATGTTTTGGACGCTAAAGGTATATTGATAGCAACATTTTCTTCTATCATAGAACCAAGCGAACTAACCGAATGGTTTACTAGTAGGAAGAGAAGTTTTTTGTTGTTTGATTTAAACGAGTCATCTTCTGGGTTTAACATTACTAAAAAAGAAATTCATGAAGGGTTGTTTGGGTTTCTAAAGGAATTTAATGTTGAACAAATGAATGAAAGTTTTTTGAGAACTATCAATATGTCTTCAGAAACAAAAACAACCAAAAATAATAATAAAAAAACAAAAACTGAAAACAAAGATAAAAATTTATTAGACCCTGTTAAAATAGAAAAAATGAGTTCGTTTGAAAAAGATACGCTACTCAATAAGCTAATAGATAGTGGGCTTGAAAAATTATCTGAACATGATAAAACACTATTGCCTTTGTTGGCAAAATAAGGTTAAAATCCTTGACTTTTAAGGATTTTAACGTATATTTGTTTATATAATAATATAACATAAAAGTAAAATGAGACAATTTAATGAGTAAAATTTTTTTAAATTTTGATAGTGATGATAGTATTGCAAAGTATTTTAAAGACGTTAAGAAATCAATAATCCTAACCAAAGAACAAGAGGTAGATTTGGCGAAAAGAATAAAGCTAGGCGACCAAAAAGCAATCCACCAATTGGTTAAAGCAAATTTAAAATTTGTTATCTCAATAGCTAAAGAATACCAAGGACAAGGTTTACCATTATCTGATTTAATAAACGAGGGTAACTATGGTTTAATAAAAGCGGCAAGTAAATTTGACCATAAGAAAGGTTTTAGATTTATATCATATGCTGTGTGGTGGATTAAACAATCGATTTTACAAAGTTTAAATGATAATGCTAGGATAGTAAGATTACCAGCAAACGTTATAAGTAAAATATCGTATCTAAACAAAGAGATAACCAAGTTTGAGACTGAAAACGAAAGAGAACCTATATTTGGTGAAATATTCGATAAGGATAATGATATTATGTCTTTGGTAATTTATCCTAGATGTGCATCATTAAATGAAGTGATTAACGAAGACGGGGATGAATTAATTGATTTAATACCTATTGAAGATAGTGAAGATTCTTTAGAAATTGATGAAAGGTTAAAGAATGAGATAAATAAAACTTTATCTGTTTTGGAAACTAGAGAAAGAATGATTATTGAGGCTTATTTTGGTATAAACACAGATTGCAGACCAATGACCTTGGAAGCAATCGGTGAAAGATATAATTTAACAAAGGAAAGAATAAGACAAATTAAAGAAAAAGCTATAAGAAAATTGAGACATAACGCACACGATTTATATAATTTAATAAATGAATAAAAGGGTTAATAACCCTTTTATTCGTTATGTGTATTTATATTAAAATTAATGATATGAAATTAAAATTTAGCTACATTGTATTGTTACTGGCACTAATTGTTTCTGGTTGTGCTGCTTATTTTTCAGTATGGGGGCTTAGTCAACTATTTGCTGGTGCTAGCACGGCTGTTATAATAATGGCTACTGCATTGGAAATTGGTAAAGTGGTTGTAACGACTGCTTTACATAGGTATTGGGATAAAATATCTGGTTGGTTAAAATTTTATTTAACTATTAGTGTTGGTGTTTTAATGATAATTACATCAGCTGGTATATATGGGTTTTTGTCAAATGCCTATCAAAAAACAGCAAATAAATTAGAAATCCAAGAAGGTCAAGTTGGTGTATTGGATGCTAAAAAATCTTTGTTTGAAAAAAGTGTTTTAGACAATGAAAAGATTATAGCCAATAAAACAAAACGTATTGACCAACTAACAAACTTAAGGAATACGCAAGAAGTTAGATTAGATAACGCTTCTAGCAATAGGGCTAAAGATAAAGCTAGGGCTGACATAAAATTGGCTAATGACGAAATTCAAAAGTTATCAAACGAAATTGATGGGTTTAATGTTAAGAATTCTATTATGTCAGATTCAATAAGTGTTTATTCAACAAAAGCAATAGAATTAACAGCTAATAGCGAAGTTTCAGCTGAAGTTGGACCACTTAAATATATATCAGAATTAACAGGTCAACCTATGGGTAACGTTGTTAATATATTAATATTGTTTTTGATATTTGTATTTGACCCATTGGCTATCTCTATGATTTTAATGACGAATAAAATTTTTGAATTAGAGAAAGGTGACCATTCAGAAATCAAAAAAAAAGTTGAACCGAAGCCAGAATCAATTACCCAGTTAATCGAAGCTAAGGAAAATCAAACAGTTACTGAAGAGTCAGAAATTTTTGAAGAAGAAGAATTTAATGAAGTTGAAGAATCGTCTGACGTTGTGGAAAAAAATGTTGTTGAACAAAAAGATAGAGAACCAGTAATACCAACTGGCAAGATTCAATTAGAAGATATTAGAGAGATAAAAAATAGAGGATTTTCCGTTGATGTACCAACACCTAAAAAAAGCAATATTGTTGAAAGAATAGGTACAAACAAAGTGGTTAAAAACGGTGATAACAACAAAGTTTATTATAGGAAAAACTAATGAACATTGATGACACGTCATACGTATTATCTAGCGAGAATTATGTGGCTGTAGAATCAAAGAAAACACGTATAGTCTTAGCACATACCTTTACAAATGATATGAAACATTTTATTGGTTGGAAACATAGGTATAATGGGTTATATAAAAATACAGCACCTTTTACAATCTCAAAATCTGGCCAAATTTACAAACATTACGACCCTAGTTTTTCAACTAAAATGTTGAAAAATTATGAATTTAACATGTCGTGTATTGTAATATTATTAGAGAACGAAGGTTGGTTGATAAAAGATTCAAATAAAAATGAATTTATTACGTGGATTGGTGATATTTATAAAGAACCGAACATGGTTGTTGAAAAAAGATGGAGAGGTTACAATTATTGGGCTCCATATACAAAAGAACAATTATATTCGGCCAGTGAGTTGGTAAAATCATTATGTGCCAAATTTGACATACCTTTATCTGTGGTAGCACACAATACAAAATTGGAAAATTTTAGCACGTACAATGGTATATTTTATAAAAGTAACATTGAAAAGCACTATACTGATTTAAACCCAACTTGGGATTTTGAAACATTTAAAACAAAAATAGAAAAAAAATGAAAAACAACATCAATGAACACGATATGACCAAAAAAATGATGGATGTCATTAGAGGTGGGTATAAGTCTAGATTGTTATCCGAAGCAGATGAGTTATCTCCAACCCAAGATGATTATAAAGACACACTAGATGTTAAAAAAACGGATTCTGTTTATAAATCAGAATTAAAAAAATTACAAGATATTGTTGACCCTAGGGTTGAAATTACAAATTTTAAAATTTATCCAGAAGACAGCAATGTTTTAATAGAGGGTATATTTTTAAAAGGTGAAAACGAAGACACAGGTATAAAATTTAGAATGTCTTTGGCCGCAGGTGAAATAAACATAACAATGAGCAACATTGAAGTTACCGATAAGGTTAGTTCATTACTCACCAAATTAAAAGGTTATTATGAAAATTGGGTAGATGAATGGGCTTTAAAATTAGCTAACGAATACAAACCAAAAAACGACTAATGGGAGAGAAACGTTTCGATTTTAAAAATTTAGACGCTAAAAGCATTTTTATAATAATATTAGCGATAGCGTTAATATTAAGTTTTTTATTTAATATACATAATAGTATAGTTTACCCAAAAGATGAAATAAAAAAGTTAAGAGAAGCTAATGAAATATTGTCTAAAAAGAATGATAGTGTTTTTTTGGTGAATAAAGGTTTAGATAAAAAATTAGCTGAATTGGGTTTAATCTTAAAAAATAACGATAAAAAATTAGCTGAAACAGAATCAGAGTTAAAACAATTAAAAAAGAAAAAAAATGAAACACCTAACTATGTTAATCGTTTGTCTGCTAGTGGCGTTGCAACTGCACTCTCAGAATATCTCGATAAAACCACAAAGAGTAAAAACAGTCGTTAATACATATGGTGACACTCTTATTGAGATGTCATTATCAGATGCAAGGCTAATCCTTACGGACATAATTGACAAACAAGTTTCTGATAATATTATATCAGTATACGAATTCAGAGATAGCTTAAACAAAAGCACAATACAAATACAGTTAACACAAATAAACATATTAAAAGAAAAAGTAAAAAATTGTGAAACTGTGATTAAAAATTTAAACGAGATGTTGATTAATAAAGAAAAAGAAATAGCCTTGTTGAACGAAACCATAATAAGACAAAAAAGAGAAATTAGGAAGCAAAAAATATTAAAAATAATAGGATTTACAAGTGCTGTTATATTACCTGTTATTACACTTGGAGTTGTTTTGGGTGTAAAATAAATGGTTAATTACAATATATTTATTTATAACATTAAATAAGACCCCTTAAAGGGGTTTTTTTATGTTATAACGATATTTATATAAAAATAAATTAGAGCTATCATGAAAAACCAAATCAAAGAAAATTTGACCAAGTCTGATGTATCCAAAGAGATTAAAATATACATGGACACCAAAGAATTCAAGTCAAAAATTGAAAAGATTGTTAAAGATAGAATAAAAAATGAAAAAGAGTTAGAAGACAAAGTTGTTGATATAACTAGAAACGTCCTGACTCAATTATATAAAACCTTATGGACAAAAAGAGCCACATGGGTAAATAATTTAAGCAATAAAAATAATTAAAATGAAAAAAATTAGAATCACGGAAAGCCAAGCCAAAAAATTGGGGTTAATTAATGAGAATAGTGGTGAGGATTCTGGACTTAAATCGTCTAGTGGTGCACTTGGACCAAAACCAATTAGAATTGTAATATCTGGTGATTCCATTATAAAACTTAAGGATATTATAATAAAAGCAATTAAAAGACAAGACTCAGATGCAAACGTAGCTTATTATGAAGCTACTGGTAAAATTGTTGGAACTGTAAGTGAATATAAATTGGAATCAATAAAAAGAGATGTTAAACAAATAGACCCAATGTTATCACTAGAAAAAAAATCGTTAGTAAAAGCTTTAAAAGAAAATAAAAAAAATGTTCTTAAAATAACAAAAGAACAATATAATAACTTATTAAATTCTGGTTTAATAAAAGAAGAGGCTTTTAAAGTTAATGGTGGTCTGTCAAGAGTTGATAAAACTTTTAATAAAGAATTTACAAAAAACAAAACTAAAAATTTTTTAACTGAAACAAAAAAATTAATAGAATATTTATATGGTAATACACAAGACTACCCTAGTTTTTTAAATCAATACAATTTGTCATATGACGATATTTGCGAAGTATTATCAAAAGAAGGTGTGATACTTGAAAATGAAGGACATTGGAAATTATCAAAAGCTTTAGGAACACCTGAAATGGCTATTAATACCGTCATGGAAAAATTAAATGAAATGATAACAAATAATCGTAAATTAGAAACAGAGAACTCACCAATTGACGCTTTAGAGAACGAAATTATGTTTGATGTAATTTATCACAATAGAGAAATTGCGATATTAACGGATAAAGAAGGTAATATGTTCGTTTTAAACCATGATTCAATCCCTAAAACTAACGTTGGAAATGATGAAGATGCGATAGAAAGATATATAAATGACAACTTAAATAGTTTTTCTTATGGTAATGGTCTTGATGATTTTGAATCAGGTAAAGATATTATTAAAATTGATTCTAATCTTAAAGATGATTTATTAAGATTATATGACAAAGATAATAAATTAGTTTCCAAACTTTCTTCGATACAAGAAGATAGTAATTTAATTAATAATTTATTAGGTAGCACAGAGAAAGCCATGACCCCTCAAGGTGAAACAAAAGAAAAAACAAAAGAGGAAGTAAGGCAAATGGCTAGAAAACTTGCTAAACTATATAAAAAACCAGTTAAATTTTATTTGGACAAATTAAATAAAAAGTATGGTATTGAAGAAACAACCACAGCTGCGTCATCTGGTTCATATACTGGTCCCTTTTTAGGTTCACCAGCTGAAGCACCAGAAGACCCAAATAAACTTGAAGTTCCTGTTGTTGGTGAAGTAACTGCTGGAAGCGGTAGTGTTGGCGCTTATGATGCCAATGCATTACCAAATATTGGTAGAGATGGTGAGTTTAAATCAAATCCTAAAGTACCAAAAGCATTTAAAAAAACACAATATGCAAAAGGAGGGTTTGTAAAGTTTAATGACTGCGTTAAATTAAATAACAAACCAGCTGGTGCTGGTTGCAGCCAAGGAGCTGTAGATAATGTTGTTAAAATTGTACAAACAAAAGGTAACGTAAATGCACCATCACTTGGCGAAGGAAATAATTAACTTTGCTTAAAATTAATATATTTATTATAAAATCAATAAAATGAATAAAAAAACAATAAAAAACTACTTAGCAAAAAGATTTTTGTCAGAGGAAGTTGTTCCAGGTATTTCTGTAACAAAAAATGCTTTGAACCAATCTAAAAAAATCAATATGCAAGGTTTAAAAGATATTGAAAAAAACGTTGCTGATTTTGAAAAAGCTGTTAGACCAGATGCTAACGCAAAAGAAATGGCACCGAACAAATTCAACTACGAAAACGATTTTGAGAAAACATATCATGACCAAATGGAAATAATGAATGGTCAAGAAATGATTCAATATTCTTCAGTACCTAGTGAAAGGTTTAAAGAAAGAGCTTTAGAAGCTTTAGAAGGTAGTTCAAAAATGGGTAACAACCCAGAATGGGCAAATGTGATACCAGCACAACAAGGTTTTACTGGTCCTAATTTTGGAAAAAATCTTGTAAAGAACATAAAAGCATCTATTAAAAAGAGGGCAGATGAAACTGAACCAGATTATGAATTAACTGGTGCTGACATAAAACCACAAATAAAAGGCAACGGAACTAAACCTTATGCTATTTCTGAAAATAAAATAAATGAAATGGGAGCTGCTAAAGCACCAATTTCTGAAAAAAATAAAATGGTTTTGGCAAAATGGACCAATGAATTGGGTGCAAACAGTGCCGCTGAAAAATTAATAAACAGATTAAGCTCTACTGGTATGGTCTCTGAATTTCCAGATTCAATTGAATACGGAACTGGATTAAATAAAGTAGCTAGTCTATTGGATAAAAAAGATTTTGATAAAGCATTTTATACCGCAAAATCATTGGCAACTAAATTAGAAAAAAAGGCCATGAAAGATATGGGTATGTTTGAAAATAAAGATAACAATAAACCACAAATAAAAGAAACAATGAAAAAATTAACGTTTAAAAATCCATTTAATGGTGTTGGAAACGCATTAAAACTTATCCCAGAAGGATACAGAGTAAATAATAAAGTATTTGAAATGACTGATGGAAACGAAAGTTACAAGATTCGTTGGGAAGGTTCTTTAAATGAAGGTAAAGCTGTTGTATTAACTGCTGCTGACAAAACTTTGGTTAATGAAGACATTTCTAGAATGAAACAATTATTTGGTTACAAATCACATGAAACCCTTGGCCTTTTAAAAGGAAAAGAAAGACTTGATGAAAACAAAGTATTTTCAGATATTTGGAACAAAACAAAAACCTTATTGGAAACTGAAGATATGGAAGGTGCTAATGCTAAAGAAGGTAATTGGGATGAAGAAACAAAAAAAGCTCCAGAAGCAACAAAACACGTTAAATCATCTGTAAAAAAAGATTCAGCTATAGCAAAAGGTAAAGAAGGAAACCCAGATAAAGCTGTTTCACACGCACCAGAAGCAAAAACCCCAATGAAAAGTTCAAAAGGTGTAAACATTGAAACTGATGCTGACGCTGCTGAAGGCTACTGGGAAGCTGCGGCAAAACCTCAAGCTCCAGAAGCTAAAAAACACGTTCATTTAAAAGAATCCGAAATGGAAGAAGCTGAGATGGAAGAAGGTTCTTTGGTTGATGAAGGATACATGGATGAAGCTATGTTGGATGAAATGATGAAGTCAGAAGGTTGGATGAACGAAGCTGAAGAAGAAGGTGAGGAAGATGAAGTAGATTCATGGGAAAAAGGTGATGAAGATGAAGATGGAGGTGAAGAGATGGAACCAACTGCCGCTGATATAAAAGCTGATATCCCAACTCCTTCAAATGATGATGAAGATGATGAATTTGTTGTACCATCTACCGCTAACTTTAAGCTATTATTTAGCCCATCAAGTGGTGAATATTGGATTGATAACAACGGTATTAAAACACAGGTTCCATCTAAATTTTACTCTATAGCTTCTGATAAGTCTAAAAAAGGTGCTGAAAAAGCTGCCAAAATTGTTGCTCTTATGGCAAAAGAATCTGAAAATTCTGCCGAAATGGGTGGTGAAGAAGAAATGTAATATTTTTAGCTAAAACAACATAAAAAAACCCCATAATTATGGGGTTTTTTATTTTATAAAGATATTTATTAACAGTTAATATCTTTATAATGTCACTAAAAAAACTACAAGATAAAATTGGTGTAAAATCAGATGGAGAATTTGGACCTATTACATTAAAAAAAGCTGCTGAATATTATAAAATGTCACCAGAAAGAGCCGCACATTTTTTTGGACAAACCGCCCACGAGACAGGTAATTATGCTACTTTTAGCGAAAACTTAAATTACTCAGCAGATGGTTTGAAAAAAATATTTGGTAAGTATTTTCCAAACAATTTAGCTGAAAGTTATGCAAGACAACCAGAAAAAATTGGTTCTAGAGTCTATGCCAATAGAATGGGAAATGGTGATGAAGCTTCAATGGATGGTTTTTTATTTAGAGGAAGAGGTGCTTTGCAAACAACGGGAAAATCAAATTATAAAGCACTTTCAGGATATCTAAAAAAGCCAGAAATAATGACAAACCCAGATTTGGTAGCAAATGAATTTGCTTTTGAATCTGCTTTATATTTTTTTGAGAGTAACAAACTTTGGGCGATTACTGATAAAGGGGTAAATGCAGAAACAATTTTGGCACTAACAAAAAGAATCAACGGTGGTACCAACGGACTAGACCATAGGACCGAACTGACAAATAAATTCTATATTTGGTTAAAATCTTAAAGTTTAAATCTTTATTTTAGGCTCTTATTGTATATATTTAACAATAAGTGATGAATAATAAACACAAAAATTTTTTAGCCTATATAAATAAACCTATGAGCAAGGAAAGCATCATGATGGTTTATGACGCAAACAACGTAAAGTTTGAGCGTTGTGAATTATATAATGATTTCATTCAGTCTCTTTTAAGGATATTATTCGAAACATATATGGGTGATGAAATTACAGATTCGGTTGATAAATTAAAACATTTTAATTGGTGTTGGGATAAAAACATAAACAATTTTAAAAATGAGGGTTTTTTATTTGAAAACCAAAAATTATATGAATATTTTTTAGAATACTCGATACAAGTTTTCTATTCTGTTGAAAAAAATATTGATTATAGTGATAAAAATAGTTTAAGATTTTGGAATGAGTTGTTTGACTATAGTAAAAATAAAACAAACTCTGAAATTGACACGTTTATTGAAATTTATAAAATTATTGAAAAAGCACAAAAAACACTATAAAAAATAAGGTTTACTATTTATTTTATTATTTATCGACTTATAATTGTTTTATGAACACTGAAAGAATATTTAGAATGGTAATGACTGATTTGACCTTGGAACGGCTAAAATTAGAGGAAGATTTAGAAAGAACTGTTAATTCCGATTTAGAATCGGACTTTAAATTACAACAAATTAAATCTATGGTTAGTAGAATTGCTATAGTTGATGCTAGTTTAGCGCAATTCTCATCAATGATGAATAATAACATAACTAAAAACGAAACAGAAAATGGAAAAGTTTAATGAATTAAAAACATTGATTGCTAGCATGGAAGAAGATGCTGCAAAATTCTTTAACAAAGACAACAAAGCGGCTGGTGTAAGACTTAGAAAAGGATTGCAAGACGTTAAAGCTTTATCTCAAGCAATTAGGGTTGAAGTATCTGACAAAAATAAAAAGGATTAATAATATGCTTTTAGAAATTGTCAACAGAATATTGATAGTGCTATTTTTTATGTCTTGTTTGATAACAATTAGACATGGTTACTTCTTTATTCAAGCAATAATAACATCAAGCAGTGAGGAACCAATAAAATACAGGCTATCATCAACATCATTATTTTTTTTATGTGTTTCGATTGCTTATATTTTGTCCGTAATCTTTACTGGGATAACAATATAACTGAATGTCAAACATACAAAAGACTTTAGATGCGCTACAACCATATGTGATAGGCATCAGATATTTAGAAGGTACCGCAGTAGTAGATGCTGTATTTAAAGAAGGTTGGACAGTTCTAGACGACCCTAATATAAAAAAAATAAAAGGTAACGAAGAACTTAATTATTTCATGTTTTATAGTGAGGCTCCAAATATTGGATTAGATGAACTTCTTAACTATGTTGATAGAATAATAAAAGCTAATCAAGAAAGAGAGAAAAAACATGAGCTTTTACGTGAAAAAGTAAATGAACTAAAAGAGCTATTCAAAAAGAATTCACTACATAAATTAACAAGGTTAAAATTTGTACTAGGTGAAGAAGATTTTGTACCAAAACTTGATGAGTTTGAAATTGATGATAATTTAGACGAAACGCCAATTATCGAACCAAATCCAATATCAAATGAAGAACCAAAAGTAAATAACGTATCTTATTTAGATGAAGATGGTAACCCAATAGAACTAAGTGAAGAAGAAAGGGAATTACTAGAAGAAGAAGCTAGAGCTGAAAAAAACAGAAAAGCATTGGCTAGTAAAAAAAATACACCTGCCTCTAAAATAGCCGCTAAAATAGATTTACCTCCGAAGAAAAAAATAGAAATGGCTATCGCTAACAATGATTACGATTCTGAATGTGATTGTGGACCAGAAGAAGCCTGTTCTAAATGTATAGATAGCAAAGGTCTATAAAAAAAAGCCCCAAACGGGGTTTTTTTATTTTTGGTGATGTCTTTCAAACGCCTCTTGTACCGTATGTATTAACCATACACATCCAGATGTAAAAGAAGCATCTAAAAATACTAATAATGGTAAAATAGTTATACCGTATTCAGTAAATGGTGTTGAGTAACCTAAATGGTTAAATAAAAACGATAACACACCACCAATCCAAGTTGAAAGGCATAATGGGCATGTAAATAGTTTACCAAAGAAATTAGGGTTAATTCCACTCCAAAAATCTCTCCACGATTGAAAAATACTACCAAATACTAATATATTTGTAATACCATAAGCTAATAATTCAAATAATACTATGTTCATAATTTAATTTTTTTATTAAAATAATTAATAAAAAATATTTGTAAATAGTTTATATTTTTTTTTATTTTCTTTATATTTATATAAAAAAAAAGAAAATGGAAGAAACTAAAAAGAAAGTTAATTTTAATATAGATATTAAAATATTAAACGAATTTAACAAATTAGCTAAAGAAAAAGCTATAAACAAATCACAATTTATTGAAAATTTTATGAAAACATGGATTCTGGGGAACAAATAAAGAAGTGTACTAAATGTGGTGAGGATAAATTAATTTGTCATTTCAGAAAATACCCAAAAGGTAAGTTTGGTGTAATGTCAGTATGTAAACCTTGCCAATCTAATATTGAAAAATATAATAGATTAATTGGTAATTCTACTAGCGTAGAAAGAAATAAACGTTTTAGAGAAAACAACCCAGATAAAATAAAAAAATGGTTAAAAGTATATGGCGATAAAAATAAAGAAAAACGAAAAGAATATGATAAAAATTATAGAATTAATAATAAGGAATTAAAAAATAAACAGAGTAAAGAATATTATAAATTAAACCCTCACTTAAAAGCTTGGAGAAGTGTTTTAAAATCATCTTTAAGGAGAATGAATAAGAAAAAAGAAAGTCAGACCATTGATTTACTCGGCTATTCAGCAAATGATTTGAAAACACATATTGAATCGTTATTCACAGAAGGAATGTCATGGGATAATCATGGTGAGTGGCACATCGACCATATTAGACCAGTGTTAAGTTTTGATAAGGATACACATCCATCCGTAGTCAATGCTTTAAGTAACTTACAACCATTATGGGCTAAAGATAATAGAGATAAATGGTGTTATTATTAAATTGTTAACACATAAAGCATGTGAATAGTTTATGCAAACTATAGCCACTTGTACCTAGTTTTGATAGAGTGTTTCTCCATCCTTCAAATACAGAACCGTAAATCATATTGTTACAAGCCCATAACAAATCAAAATAAAAATAATTGTTTCCATGTCTTTTAATTACAATAATACGATTTATAGACGAAATAGTCAATATTTATAGTTATGAAAAGATTTATAAAAAAAATACTTAGAGAAACCGTAATGAAAAATAACGCTGTTGGAGTTTTAATAAAATGTGAAACAACAGACAAAATATTTCTTATGTTAAGAAATGATAAAATACCAACTTGGTCTTTGGTTTCTGGTGGTTTGGAAATAGGTGAGAAACCCATAGAATGTTTAAAAAGAGAAATCATAGAAGAACTATCAATAAACCCAAACTCAATCAATTACAAAAAAATTTGTGTTGAAGAAATTGCAGATAAAAATCTAACTTTTCACTATTACGAAGGCTTGACTTCCAAAGAATTTACACCTAAATTAGACCATGAAAATTTAGAATGGGGGTGGTTTGATAAAAAAAACTTACCATCACCATTATATAGAGGAATGAAAGAAAAAATAATAAACATATGAAAGACGCATTATCTAGAGAAGTTGAACTTGTTGAAAAACAAAAAATAAATGACAAATATGTTACGGCTTTAAAAAAAGCTCAGTTTGCAAACGAAATCAAAAGTGGGTTAGGTGTAAAGATAAAAGAAAACCCAAATGGGGTTAAATTAATAAAAAAATCATGGGGACAAAAATTATCTTCATGGTTTAAAAACATTTTTACAAAGTTTTAATATGACATACGAACAATTAATAGAAACTATATCATTAATAGTTGAGACCGAAAAGATACAAAAAATTGGTTTAACTCTTAATTATGAATTAGATGAAAAACAGCATTTGATTCTAAATGAAGACATATACAAAAGAACAAATCCATATTCAACCAACTTTATACCAACAGATGAGTTTGAAGTTATGATAGCAGGTATTTTAATAAAATTTACAAAAAGAAAATAATAAAAATTTTGTAATATCAAAAAAAAGTTATACCTTTGCAATTGTTATGAAAAATTTAGGATTTATATTTTTACTAAGTGTTATCTTGGTGTCTTGTTCAAAAGAAGATATGACACCTGGTAGTTATAAACCATCACAACCACCACCTCAAGACACAACCAGTTGGCAATCAACATATGAAGATGCTGGAACGATTCCTAATTGGGGTAGTGGGTCACAAACAAATGAGTTGGTTGGTACAACATGGGTTTTGACAAATTTACAAATAGGTTTGACAACACAACCATTACCTATTGACACTATCAGGTTTGTAAACAACATATATTACACGATTAATAGTGGTTCGGTTAGAACATATCAGTTGTCATCTGGTGTTGCGACTAGTAGTAAATCACTTACACTAAATTTTCATTATCCTTTTGGAAGTGGAAATTACAAAGGGGAGGTTTCACCAACGTTTGTTTCGGATGGTGTAATATATAACTGTGAGTTTTATAATACAAACACTAGTACGATGATGGTTAGAGCTTCTTTCATCAAACTTTAAATTTTTTTTTAAAAATACTTGACACGAAAAGTAATTTTTAGTACCTTTGCAAAACTTAATCAGAAAAACTTTTAAATAAATTATTATGAGTAAACTTTTAGCTGCTATGCAAACAAACGATGTTCTTACTTTAAACGGTATGCCTACAAATTCATCAAGTCTTAATCATTGCGTTAACCTATTTTTCCAAATAGGTGCGTTGAGAGGACAAGATAAGGTTCGGCTTATAAATGCTTTTACAAAAGCTTTTGGTGAGAATCCGTTGACAGCTATGAAACTTTTGTTTTGGGCTCGTGACGTTCGTGGTGGTGCTGGAGAAAGACAAATCTTTAGAGATATTGTTGAATATCTTGCTAAAAACCGTAAGGATAGTTTATCAAAAAACCTTCACTTGATTTCAGAATTCGGTAGATGGGATGACCTTTTGGTTTTGGTTGGAACACCTCTAGAAAAAGAGGCTCTTGACCTTATCGCTAAAGGTTTGGCTGATAAAAATGGTCTGGTGGCCAAATGGATGCCACGTCCAAATGTGTCAAATCGTCAAAAGAAAATATGGGCTGCTGCTGTTAGACAACACATGGGTTTGTCACCAAAAGAGTACCGTAAGTTGCTTGTTGAAAACTCTAACACCGTTGAGCAATTAATGTGTGCTAATGAGTGGTCAGCTATTCAATATTCTAAACTGCCTTCTAAGGCTATGAGTGACTTGATGAAAGCGTTCACAAAACACGATAAAGAAAGGTTTGCTGCTTACTTGGAGAGCGTGAACAAAGGTGAAGCTAAAATTAACGCTGGTGCCGTATATCCATACGACATTGTTAAAAACTTAAGATTTGGTGACAAATCTGGAGCTAACACACAGTGGAATGCTCTTCCAAATTACCTTGAGGGTAATAAAGAAAGATTCTTGCCAGTAGTTGACGTATCTGGTTCTATGTCATGTCCAGCTGGGAATAATCCTAACGTTACATGTATGGATGTTGCAATCTCATTGGGTTTATATATTTCTGAACGTAATGTTGGCCCTTTCAAGGATGCGTTTGTTACTTTCTCAAACAACCCTAAACTGCAAATCCTTAACGGTAATTTGCAAGAAAGATTCAGTCAGTTGTCAAGGGCTGAATGGGGTATGTCAACCAACGTTGAGGCTGTGTTCAATTTGATACTTCAAAAAGCTAAATCTTCTAACGTACCTGCGGAAGAAATGCCAACAATGATTCTGATTATGTCAGACATGGAGTTCAATTCTGGAACAAGTGGAAACTTTGGGCTTTCTGCTCAGCAAATGTTTGAAAAGATGTATGCTGAAGCTGGGTATAACATGCCTAAAATTGTTTACTGGAACATTCAAGCCAAAAGCGATAACTTCCCAGTTCACTTTGATAAAAATGGTGTTGCATTGGTATCTGGTTTTAGCCCATCTTTGCTTACTAACCTGTTAAGTGGTAAAGACTTAACTCCAATGTCTATGATGTTGGAAGTTATTAACTCAGAACGTTACTCTGTTATAACAGTTTAATATTAAAGGGGTTTGATTCACTATGTGTTCAACCCCTTTTTTCATATGTGTTCATAATAAAAGTGTATTCTGCAAAAAGAAAACCACAATTATAAATGTTCAACTTTCAATGTAGGAACCGCTTCCTCTATTTTTTAAAGCGGCAAACTTCAAAACAGGGTTAGAAGTAAAAACCCCAACACTTTGATTGAACACATAAAACCCCATTATGGGGTTTTTTTATTTTTAACTATTTACACTTAATTTTAAAATGGTTAAATTTGTAAATGAAAAAAATAATAGTAAAAGAAATTGACAGACTTAATAGCACTGTTTTTAAAGAAAAACAAATTTCAGAATATTTAATTTATCTAATGTTAGATGATATAAAATTAAATGCTTATACTGAAATTGGTTCCGATGCCAAAAAAGAGAGGGTAAATGAACTATTGCTTACCCATTTTATAACAGAACAAAATAACAAAATATCCATTGAAGACATTATACAAGAAATGTCATTGGAAGAAATCAAAAAAAATTAAATATGGAAAATAATTATCCTTTGGTTTTGGTGTTTTATTTAGATGCCGAACTTATGAAAAACCCACAAATTATAAAACCATTTGCTGAATCTATTGATAAAATGTTAGCATTTAAAAAAGCAAATGCTTTAGCTTTCTTTTTACCAACAATTGGTGAAGAACGTGTAGAATGCATCAACCCAATTATGGTAAAAGAGACTGATATGGAAAAAATAAACAAATTAATTGAAGATATTAAACAAAATTTCTCAATCGGTGTTGATATGGAAATCGATATTGACGAAACTAGTATAGATGAACCAAAACCATGTGATTGTGGTAATAACCCAAACGGAAACTGTAAATGTGATTAATATGACCAACCAAGAAAAAGCAATTATATATGACAATTGCACCAGAGAAAGTGATAAATTGTTAAGAGAGATATCCAAGTATAAATCAGAATATGCTACTAGTATCCCGCCACATATTGAAAAAGAGATAAAAATAAGAGAAGCTAGAATAGCTGTTCTAGTTGGTAGATTAGAAAGTCTTTTTAAATAATTAATGAATAAATTTGATATTTTAAAGTTTTTAGGTATAAATTATAAAATTGAGAATGATTCTTTTTTTGATGTTTATTTAGATAAAAAAGTTTATGGTTCTGATATATTGGAACATTTGAACATAATTTTTTCTAACGATGAAAACACAAATAAAGAATTAATAAAAGAGTGGGCGCTAAAAACTATAACGTTAGAATGTTTTGAAAATAATTGGGAATTCAAGAGACTAATTCCAGAGATTGGACGATATGAACTAAAAAAAATGAATAGATTTTTAATTACTTTTCCAGATTATTTTAATATTCCGCAATGGGTTGTTTTTGAACTGGATAGACCATCAGCTAGATTAATAACAAAGGACATTTTAGGGGTTAATTTGTTTAAAAAATTAGTTTGGGATGATATGATAATAAAAATGAGGGACCCAATTGGTCCTTCAACATCACAGTCTTTTATGGATTTAGTTCATAAGAACTTCTATCACAAAGAACGAATTATTAAAAATAAATTCAACATGAAATTAGAGATGTTGGACCCAGTGGGTGAGGTTGTTGAAAGATGGGATTTATCTGACTGTGAAATAAAATCTATTAATTTTGGTCAGTTATCTTATCAAATAGATGACCCAGTTGTTATTACTTTGGTTATTAAACTTGGTAGTGTAATTCTTGAGTTTTAAGGTCTTGTGCTTCTTCTTCTAATTTTGGTATAAGGCCATTTGGTATTATCATGGATTAGGTCATACATTCTACCAATATTTGCTTTGCTGGCTGTACCCATAAACATAAGACTTTTAATTTTTTGTTTTTTTGCTATTCTTTCTAGTGTATGGTGTAACCTTTGAGCGTCTTCCATATTTTTGCATAAAACCATATCAAATTGGTCTTCATTGTAAATAATTAATTTATTATACACTACAATAATTTGTTTTACCATTTTTTTAGAATGAGCACCAGTAACTAATCTTTTAACGACTTCTTTTATCGTAGGTCTTTCTAATTTAGGGTTAAACCTGTACATCCAAAATGATTCCTCAATTTCATAACTATCAGAATGCAATATTGTCCAATCACCTAAAGGTGATTCTGTATATGTTCTACCAAAATCATCCCTAAGAATCCTAAAAACATCAGATTCTTCTGTTGGTTTGGTTACACATATTTCGTATTTAACAGGTTTTATGCCTTTTGTGTTAATAAATTTTTGTGGAAACATAACTTTGTTTTCATCTTTTATTCTATGAAAATTAATAAATGCAGTTTCCCTAGTTTTACACCTATGTAAAGTTTTTTTATAAACACCATTTGCTGTTAAAACAACTCTATAATTCACAATATTATTTGGTTTTTACAATAAATTTAAGTACTTTTGTGGAAAAATAAAGACTGACATGTCAAAAAAAAATTATTATGAAATATTAGGGGTCTCAAAAGAATCTTCTTCTGATGATATTAAAAAAGCGTATAGAAATCTTGCCAAACTTTATCATCCAGATAAAAACCCAAATAACTCAGAAGCTGAAGAAAATTTTAAACAAGTATCAGAAGCTTATGAAACATTATCAGACCCTGAAAAGAAAAATAGGTATGATAATGCCGAACGTTTTTCTGGTTTTGGTTTTAATAATACAGGCCGACAAAGACCTATTAGAGTAGGTGAGAGTATTAAACTAAACGTAAAACTTACGTTGGAAGAAATATTTTCTGGTGTTAAAAAAACATATAAATTTAAAAGAAATGATATTTGTTCGTCATGCGATGGTCATGGCGGTACCGATATTATTACCTGTTCAACTTGTAACGGTAGTGGGATTTTGGTTCAAACCTTTAATACACCCATTGGTTATATTAGACAAGCAATTGAATGTCCAGATTGTAACGGCTCTGGCCAAACATATAAAAATAAATGCGATGTTTGTAATGGTGATGGTGTTAACTTAGTTGATGAAACAGTAGAAATAAATGTTCCTTATGGTGTTTTAGATGGTGCTACCTTTATAATGGGTGGAAAAGGACATGCGATTAAAAGTGGTAGGCATGGTGATTTATACATCGTTATAAATGAATTACCACACCATAAATTCATTAGAGATGGTAACAACTTAAAAATAAAGTTAAATCTTAGTTACCCACAATTAGTTTTGGGTGATAAAGTTGAAGTTGAAACTATTGATGGTAGCAGAATCAGGGTCAATATCCCAGAATTTAGTCAAGTGGATACTAATTTAAAGGTTATTGGTAAAGGAATGGCTGAATTCAAAGGTAGTAATCGGGGTGATATGATAATAACGCTGGGTGTAAACATTCCAAAAAAAATTGATGATGAAACAAGAGATGTTCTAGAAAAATTAAAAACAAAATTTTAAACATTACTTGCAGGTTCAGTAATTAATTAGTAGTTTTGCGATAATAACAATAAAAACAAAACTAAAATTATGGCTAAATACGAAGAACCATTTGAAGACACTCAAACACTGTTTAACGAAGTTATTGAAGCTACTGGGTTAAACAACTACATTAACATTACTGTTCTTACAAACAACAAATCAAAAGATATTTTTAAAGTTAATAAATCAAACGAACTTCTTAAATATAGAACTGGAGATGATGTTATCATTGTTTTGAATGAAAATATATTTGAAAAGTTACATGATGAACAAAAAAGAATTGTTGTTGAAGAAGCTATAGCTTATATTTCTTTCGACACAGAAAAAGACAAATTGGTTATAACACAACCTGATTTTATGGCTCATAGTGGTATTTTACGTAAACATACTTTTACGACTATTGAAGTCGTTAGAGAATCAATTAAAAGTCTTTTTCAAGCTGAAAAACAAGTTGAAGACGAAACCGAAGCTATTGCAAACTAAATGAACATAGAACAAATAGAAGAAATAAACCCAGAAGCTTTGATTTGTGATGGGTTTGATGAAGCAATAATAGGCATGGCCGAGAGAATAAACCTTGGCCCTGTCGTTGCTTATAGCGTTGAAAAAATATTAGACACGTTAATCAACAGAGATGGTATGACATATGAAGAAGCTGTTGAATATTACGAGTTTAATATTGTAGGTGCTTGGTTTGGTGAATTTACACCAGTTTTTATAACAAATTATGAAAATATATAAAATGAAAAAATTATTAATCGACATGTTGAGGACCCAACTTGAGGCCCAAAGAAGAAAAGCATTATTAACACTACACTTATTATCACATCATTCTGTTGGCATTGGTGACCATTCTACAGGAGATTTTTATAAAAATGCTGATGAAGCTCTAAGTATGTTAACTGAAGCTGATGATAAACTTGAAACTTTATCTAAATACGAATTTGAACTTGTTAATGGTGAGAATGTAACTTATAAAAATGGAGAAGCCTTATGAATATAATGAATGAATTTAGAGAATATGTTGTAAAGCATATGGGTGTTAGTAGTTTACAAATACATTATTGGGAACAACTTCAAGAAAAACTTTATGGTACTAACGCTTCTTTGACACCATATATTTTAGAGGAAAGAGAAATGCGTGCTACACAAATGGATATTTTTTCTAGAATGATGATGGACCGTATTATATGGTTGGCTGGACCTGTTAACGATAGAATGAGTACCGTTGTTCAAGCACAGCTTATGTTCTTAGATAATATTGAGACCAAAGATATTGTATTGCACATAGATTCACCTGGTGGTTCTGTAAAATCTGGGCTCAGTATTGTTGATGTGATAGATTATGTATCTTCAGATATCGTAACTATAAACACAGGTATGGCTGCTAGTATGGGTAGTATTTTATTAGGTTCTGGTACCAAAGGTAAACGTTACAGTTTGCGTTTTAGTAGAGTTATGCTACACCAAGTTTCTAGTGGTGCGGAAGGTAACATTCAAGATATTCGTATTAGCTTAGCTGAAGCTGAAAAATATAATGAAATTCTTTTTGACCTTCTTGGGAAATGTACAAACAAAGACCCAAAACAGGTAATGGAAGATGCTAGTCGTGATAAATGGTTAAATTCTGATGAAGCATTAGCTTATGGTATTGTAGATAACATTATTTTAAATAAAAATAAAAAATAATTGGTAAAATGGTTGTATTTTTAAATATAATTTAGTACCTTTGCATTAACAATAAAAATATGTGGTCTTTTTTATTAGGCCACATATTTATATTACAAGTTCTTTAATTTATGGGGATATAAAGGTATTGACTGAGTATAGTCGTAATTGGTAAGCATGTAGTGCTAAATGGAAGCACTTTAAACTAGCTATTAAACTTTTTAAACGGCAACGATTTTGTTGTATCCGAAAATTTCCTTAACGAAGCTGCATGCAGTTTCGCTGGAGAGCTTGCTGTAGCCTAATATAGCTGATAGTGATAATTCACTTCATCGTGGTATGTTCCACGACATGATGGTAGTCCATTAGGGTATCATGATTTCCTTCACGAATAATCATGATATTTGGCTTCATTAGAAAAAGAAGATAAACATGTAGAAAGTCTTTGAAGAATATTCAACACATGGGTTCGATTCCCATTATCTCCACTCATACCAGATTTATGTCCAATAAATACGCCACGGGATATAAAATAAAAACCCCCAGTAAATCGCTTTACTGGGGGTAATTTTTTGGTAGCCTCAACATTTATTTGCTAGGTGTTGGGGGGTTAGTTGTGGTTGTGCTTGTAGGCTTTGGTTTGCCACATCCACATCCGTTGCTTACTGTGTTCATGTTCTTTTAATTTTTATAGTGTGTTATTGTTATATATAAATACTTGACTTATCATAAATAATATTTTATATTTAATTATGTTTAAATCAAAATATACTGTTTCATTCTTAGATAGTAAATGGAATGTCTTGAAAAATAATATTAAAGTTCATTCTTTACCTAGAAAAGACGAATATGTTTTTTTTAATGGGTTGTATTATGAAGTTTTAAACGTAGTGCATACTATTGATAATAATCACATAATATACGTCATTATCAATGAAGTGCCACATCAACACAAACCAACAAAATAAAAAAAAAATATTTTTTTTAA
>Ga0209085_1000175_pt1 | contig 49741 bp, 46 predicted proteins | sample C_131016_EF_Meta_FD_187310 | JGI IMG/M metagenome (GOLD analysis project Ga0209085, IMG submission 187310) | Freshwater microbial communities from Lake Croche, Canada to study carbon cycling - C_131016_EF_MetaG (SPAdes) (version 2) | ecosystem: Environmental > Aquatic > Freshwater > Lake... | reverse complement strand
ACAGAGGTATTATAAGTATTGATGCGTTTTGTTAGGTCTGCACCAAGTGAATTTACCTGAGCAAGTAAACTTTTCTGCTTATTCATGGTATCTGTGATTATTTGACTATATTTATCATGTAGCGCTAGTAGAGCAGGTCTGTCTGAAAAATATCTTTCATAGTAAGTATTTAGTTCATCTCCAAGATTGTTGAATTCAGTACCTAGGATTGAATGAAGTTCCTGTATATTATCACCCGGTTGCTCACGGTCATAATATTCCATCCTACTTTTGAGCTCGTCTGTTTTGACAATTTTATATGCGGCTTCAAGTAATGTAGAGAGTCTGTCTTTTTCGCTTGAAGATAATCTTTCCCATGCTGCATGGAGCATTTCGTGGGCGGCGCTTACAGTCTTGACACCTTCGAGTCTGGTGTCATTTTTTAAATCATAAATATATATCCGCTGGTTTGTATAACAGCCTAGTATTGCAGAGGATGCCTCCTGTCGAACGCAGTGTAAGTTAAACTCGTCAGATGCATCAACCTGAGGAACGCTACTGTAAAAATAGAAAAGTCCGCTCTGAGTTAGCATCGCACTGCTAGCTATATTCGAAATAGATGATGTTGGCTTGAAATTATAGTAATTAATGTTATCTATAATCGATTGCCTGAAGAGCAGAACAGCTACACCAAGAGATAGGCAGATGATGAATGTGATTAAGCTACCAAGCCATGGCCAATGCTTAGCCTTCGGAGCTAATAGATAAGTTGATTTCGCCTCTTCTTCCGGTTGCATTTAGTACAGTACCCTTTTCATATTCACCATTTATAATACCTTCGGCTATTTTGTGCTCTAACATATCTTGTATTGCTCGACGTAATGGTCTTGCACCAAATTTTTTGTCATAACCATTATCAATCATAGCATTTTTAGCACTAGTTGTAACTAAAAGATTGATTCCTTTTCGGACTAAACGATTCTTGAGATCTTCAATCAACAAATTGAATATTTTATCTATCTCATCTCTAGTTAGTGCACGGAAAGTAATGACTTCGTCAAAACGGTTTATCAGTTCTGGTCTCATAATTCGCTCAAGAGCCACTTTTGATGCCTTCTCATTAATTTTATGAACCTCATTTAATTCAGACTTTTGATCTTTAGTTTTAGCGGAAAAACCAAGACTTGATTCTTTATTCATCTCAGTTGCACCAAGGTTGCTAGTCAAAATGACTATCGTGTTTGAAAAGTTAACCTCATGACCATGACCATCTGTCAGTTTTCCATCTTCAAGAATTTGTAGCAGTAAGTTGAACACGTCTCTATGCGCTTTCTCAATCTCATCGAACAAGACTACGCTATATGGCTGTCGCTTAATCTTATCTGTTAATTTGCCTCCATCCTCATAACCTATATATCCTGCTGGCGCACCGAGTAATCGACTAGCCGAATGCTTCTCTGCAAACTCACTCATATCTATTTTTACTAAAGCCTCAGCACTTCCGAATACTTCAGATGCAATAACTCTTGCCAGTTCTGTTTTACCTACACCAGTTGGACCCATGAACACAAATGATCCGATTGGTCGTTGATTACTGGCAATTCCACTACGACTTCTTCTTATAGCTTTTGCTACACTTTTAACTGCATCTTCTTGACCAATAACATATTTACTCAAATGTCGTTCGAGATTTTTGAGTAGAGCTGCTTCGGATTTCTGAATTTTAGCCACTGGGATATTTGTAATTCTAGATAATGCGTTTGCGATATCTTCAGTATTCAATATAACCTGGCTATTGATTTCGTATTCTTTTTGAACTTCACTAATCATGTCATTTAATTGACTAATCCTCGTTTTATAAAGAGCTGCTCTTTCGTAATCTTCGTTAATTACAGCATCTTCCATTTTGTCATTCAAATTTTTGAGCTGCCGAGAATAGTCACGTATTTTGCTGGGTCTTTTGCCGTCTTTAACACGGAGCATTGCTGCAGCTTCATCAATTACATCAATGGCTTTATCTGGCATAAACCTTTCACTTATATATCGATCTGCCGTATATACGGCGTCTTCGATCACCTCATCGCTGATTTTTACAGCATGGTGGGTTTCATATTTGTTCTTAAGGCCTTTAAGAATCAGTACAGTTTCTTTTAGTGTTGGCTCTTTAACTATAATGGTCTGCAGCCTCCTTTCAAGTGCCGTATCTCTTTCTATATTTTTGCGATATTCGTCTAGAGTAGTTGCTCCAATTAGGTGAATTTCCCCTCTGGCAAGAGCTGGTTTCAAGATATTAGCTGCGTCTACTGAGCCTTCTGCAGATCCGGCGCCTACAAGAAGATGTAATTCATCGATAAAAATAATGACATCTTTCTGGCGAACAATTTCAGCCATAAGTTTTTTAAGCCTGTCTTCAAATTCCCCTCTATATTTAGTCCCAGCAACCATACCAGCTAAATCAACCTGTATCAGACGCTTATCTAGTAGGTGATCGGGAACCTCTTCATTTACTATGCGCTGTGCTAGACCTTCAACTATAGCCGTTTTACCAACGCCCGGCTCACCAATCAAAACTGGATTGTTCTTACTGCGTCTGCTTAGAATTGTCACGACTCTTTCAAGTTCTGCGCTTCTGCCAATCATAGGATCGATTTTCCCATTTTTAGCAAGAGCTGTGAGGTCGGTACCGAATAGTTCAAGTGCGCCTTTTTTTTGCGCTACTTTCCTTTCAGAAATAGATGAGCCTGGGGATTTGTCTAATCCACCATTACTGTCTAACCTACCAAAAAAAGTCTCAATTTCAGCTGAAAGCTCATTCAAATCTACGCCTAGATCTTGAATCAACACACTAGCTCGGGAATTTTTTTGAGATATTAGACTATAAAGTATATGTTCAGTGCCAAGTATTTCTTGGTTGTAATCTTGAGCGATATCCCAACTCATTTTAAGAGTCAATTTAGCAGTTTCGCTTAAATTTTTTATACCTACAGCGATAACTGTCGTAAGTGGGGCTAAATTTAACGAATCTTGAGCTCTTTCCAAAGTTACACCGAAATCAGCTAAAATTTTAGCACCTACAGAAGGCCCTTGTGCTAGTATGCCTAACAGGAGATGCTCAGTTCCTATATAAGGACTATTATAGCCCTGAGCGATTATGTTAGCATGCTGTAAGCTAGTTCTTGCGTTATCTGATAGATGTATTACAAATTCTGCAAAATCGTCTGGCATATTGACCCTTTATTTATCTATAAAATAATATTATATAAAATTAGCACTCTAGTCAATAGAGTGCTAATAATATTTGTTGTTATATTTATTCTGAAGCTTTTTCGAGTGCGTTTAGTAGGCTGTCTTCGATATTTTTCTTAGATACTTTTTCTTTAGGTTGTTCTGTGAATAGCTCAATATCAATTTCATAACCTGTTAGCTTGCTTGCCAATCGAACATTTTGTCCCGCACGTCCAATAGCAATAGATTGCTGGTCTTCTGCAACATAAACCTTAGCTTTCTTTTCTTTCTCATCTATTTCAACTCTAGAAATCTGAGCAGGGCTCATTGCATTTTTTAGATATTGCTCAACATTTGAGTCGAAATTTACAATATCAATTTTTTCTTGATCACCAACTTCATTCATCACTGTTTGCACACGATTGCCGTGTCCACCAACAAAAGTTCCAACTGGATCTACTCCATGCACTGAACTAGCTACTGCTATCTTAGTTCGTCTTCCTGCCTCTCGTGCAATCGCTTTGATTTCTACTGAACCAGTTTCAAGTTCTGGAACTTCTTGTCTAAATAAGTACTCGATGAACTTTTCGCTTGCACGGCTCAAAATAAGCTGTGGACCGCGATTTTCTCTTTCGATGTCCTTAATCAATACCTTAATTCTTGAACCAACATTATAATACTCACCTTGGATCTGTTCGCTTTGTGGAATAATTCCATTGGCTTTTCCAAGTTCAACACGAACTACTCTAGGTTCTACTCTAGATACTGTACCGTTAACAATAGTTCCTATCTTATCTTCGTACTCTGAAAGAACAACTTCTCGCTCTGCTTCTCGTAGTCTTTGCAAGACAACTTGCTTTGCAGTTTGCGCTGCTACACGTCCAAAAGACGTCACTTCATGTTTATCTTCGATGAAGTCACCGATTTCAGAATTCTTTTTTAGTTTTTTAGCGTCTTCTAGGCTTATCTCTAATGCGGGAGATCCGACGAGCTCTACAACTTCCCTCGCTACAAAAACATTAGCTGTTCCCGTGTTAATATTGAGCTCACTTCTAACCTCTTGGTCGCGTTCACCATTGTCTCTTCTCCAAGCAGCGGCGATAGCCTGCTCAATTACAGAAATGACTGTCTCTTCTGGTAAATTTTTTTCTTCCGCAATTACTCTAACTGCTGCAGTCAGTTGTTTTATGTTTAGATCTTCCATAATTATTCCTTATTTAGATATTTCTATTAAAAATTCCGACCTGCCGGCCGGATATGTACCTTTTTATTATATCAAATTGTATACAAACATCAAGACCATAAACTTACCTCGACGGTAATCTCTGTTCAGGACATTTATTTAATATGTTTTTGATGGTCTGTGCCTCTCTATAACTAATCCAAAGGTTATATTTAAATTTAACTGCTATTTGTCTTGATACATACTCACATCGATATGAAATATTTTTAGGTAGCCAATCTGATGCATCTGAGTCTGATTTTTTTATATTTTCCGGACCATCGACGGCCAATAACTCTAGTGGGTCATTTGCAAAGGCCTCCCGGTATGACTGGCTCATTTTATAGGCACCTTTTTTCCAGGCGTCGGAAAGCGCTACAACATGATCTATCTGAACGCTAGAGCTTGTATTTTTACCTCTCATAAATTTTATTAATTTTCCAGTATATGGATCTGTCAAATTACCTGACTGCACCAAACAATCAGCGTTAACTACACTTTCGGATAGATCCCTATACAAAATTACGTCCCTGGTATTACAGCCTTTTATTTCGCCCCATGATTCTCCGAAATAACTTCTTGAGTATTTCTGATCTGAAATAACATCAGATACGTTTAGTTTAGCAAGTACGCTTATGGCAAGTTCTGTATCTCTAATCTGTGACTTGATTGATTGGTTTGTATTGTCAGAAGCTAGCCCGTAATTATATATTCCGAACACACATAACATTAAAATACCCAGTATCACGAATAGTCTGCGTCCTTTATAAATATCTGACACATCAATAGTATCTCATAGAGTAATCTTTGCTAAAATAGTAAGATGACTAACTCTGAAAGACTCTTAAATCAATTTAAGCCTGAATCATACAAAATATCTCTCGATCTTACTGAAGCCGACTATAAAAAATTCTCTGGTATAGTTGAAATATCCGGTAAGCATATTTCAGGCAATAAGCTTAAACTTCACTCTAAGTCACTAGATATTCACGAAGTACGCATTGGTAGAAAATTAGTCGACTATAAACAAATAGACGATGATGTAATCGCAATTAATCACACCGGATCAAACGAATTAATATCGATAAATATCAAGTACGGGTCTGAAATAACAGAACCCATGCACGGACTTTATCCTAGTAGCTTTTATGTAGGAAAAGTTAAGCATGCAATTTATTCTACTCAGCTCGAAAGTCATTATGCAAGAGAAGTATTCCCATGCATAGACGAACCTTCTGCTAAAGCAACATTTGAGCTGCAGCTAAAAACAAAATCAGACTTAACTACACTATCTAATACCACGATTGACTCTCAGGCATCAGAACCTAATTTAACCATAACAAGGTTCAAAATTACTCCTATCATGAGCACCTACCTGTTTGCTTTTGTTGTTGGTGAAGTTCACTCAGTATCTGCAAAATCTAAGTCAGGAATCGAAGTAGCAGTGTACTCATCAATAGCTAACAATAAAAGAGATTTGAAATTTGCACTTGAAGCTTCCATAAAAATACTTGATTTTTACGAAGAGTACTTCGGCATTAAATACCCACTTAGCAAGATAGACCATGTGGCAATCCCTGATTTTTCAGCTGGCGCTATGGAAAACTGGGGCTTAATTACATACCGTGAAGAAGAGTTGATTGTAACTAAAGACTCCACGATTGACGATCGCAAAAATGTAGCCAAAGTTATAGCTCATGAACTTGCACATCAATGGTTTGGCAACTTAGTAACAATGAAATGGTGGAATGATCTTTGGCTTAATGAAAGTTTTGCAACTTTAATAGAATATGTTGCAGTAGACAAAATATTTCCGGACTGGGAAATATGGAATGACTTTTCTAGCTCCGAAGTAATATACTCACTACAAAGAGACTGTTATGACAAAGTACAGCCAGTAAGAGTGGACGTCAATGATCCTGGTGAAATTGGAGCATTGTTTGATGGAGCTATAGTTTACGCAAAAGGTGCGCGACTCATAAAAATGCTGATAAGTTACGTAGGCGAAGATATCTTCAGATTATCGCTTAAAAATTATTTTAATAAATTCAAATTTAAAAATACCGAAGCGGATGATTTATGGGACTCAATATCAGAAATCAGCGGCAAAGATATTAAATCATTGATGCACCCTTGGCTTGAGCAATCAGGTTACCCAATAGTCAGCATCAAAAAGACGTCAATAAGTCAAAATAGGTTTTATATCGGCAAAGCAGGCATTAAATCTACAGTATGGCCTATTGTTCTCGACAGCGACAATGCAAAGATACCTAAATTAATGAGAGATAGGAAGATAAATCTCGATAAAGATATTGGTAAATATAATCTAAACGTAAATGATTCAAGCCATTTCATAACGCTTTATGACGATGTCGCATTTCGCACTAAGCTCTCAAGTTTAGCAGGTTCCGATACGTCTATAGTTAATAAGCTCCAGTTTGTTCATGAACAATTGTTACTATCCAAAGGCGGATATCAGGAATACACTCAACTTATTGAAATACTAGTCAGTATAAAAAATGAGAGTAGCTATCTTTTATGGAGCAATGCTTCAATAATTATTTCAGATATATACAAAATTATTGGATTTGATGAGTTAGCTATAAAATCAATGGATAATTTCGTTAAACAGATAGTGCAGATTCAGACGAATAGACTTGGCTTAACTAAAAAAATAGATGAATCAGAATCCGACACACAGCTAAGGCAGATAATAGTTTCGCTATTAGTGAAAATTAATGATCCGCAATTCTATGAATTCGCTAAAAACATATATGCAAATACGGCTATTGAGAATATCGACCCGGAGATAAGAGGACCAGTACTTGTTGCTATAACCAAGAATTCTAAAACTGATAATTCTAGCGTGAAGTTACTATCAACATATCTATCAACGAACTCACCTTCGTTGAAGTCGGATATTGTTTCAGCATTAACGGCGACTAAATCAAGTAATTTTACAAAAGAAATGTTTAATAAATTACTGGATCATGAAATAGTAAAACCCCAAGATTTATTACATTGGCTTGTTTCATATTTATCAAGGAATAATACTCGTACACAAGCGTGGAGTTGGATTAGAAGCAACTGGATATGGATAGAGAAAACCTATGATGGCGATAATAACTTGGATTATTTTCCAAAAATTCTAGCACGTAACTTGATAGATATAAGTCAAATGAATGAGTATATAAAATTCTTCAAGCCATTACGTAAAAATCAGATTTTAACACGTGCAATAGATGTTGGTATCATAGAAATAAAATCTAGAATAAAAATAGCCGACAAAGAGAGATCTCGTATTATCAAATATCTAAATAATCTCTAGCCAATCGTCAATTTTCATGGGTATACCCGATACAGTTGCAACTGCCAAAATACACTCAGCGTTCGATTTATTGCTCATATAAATATTTACAGCTAATTTCATTTGCTTGAGTTTTTTATTTGTAATCATTTCTAGTCCACTACCTCTGTCAGAATTCTTGCGATATTTAACTTCTGTAAAATATATAACATTATTATATTCAGTGATTATATCTACTTCACAAAATTTCGTACGCCAATTTTTTTGTAATAATTTATGTCCTGTATTTTTAAGGTATGTTAAAACTAAATATTCGGCATTATTACCGACCTGTTTAGTACTAACTATGCCGCTCTTAATAGGTTTGAATGACATTCGATGTATTTTGGAAATACCAACATTATTTATACCGTCAATATGGAGCTTAGTTCCGTATCCTACATTACGCCTAAATCCGTATCCAGGATAGTTTTTGTCTTGTTCTTGCATATACTTATCATGAGCAACTTTTGCGACTATAGAAGCCGCGCTGACACTGGGTACCAGCTGGTCCGCTTTTTTTAGAGTAGTAACGTATTGACCTTTCGATGTTCCATCAAGAAAATTTATTGTACCGTCAATAATTATTTCATGATATGGCGAATCTATTTGTTCTACAGCACGACGTGTTGCAACCCTCAGCGCTTCACTTAGGCCGATTTTATCCAGTTCTTCAGCATCAACCCATCCTAAACCCACTCCATCTGCTTTAATAAGTATTTCATCATTCAATATTTCTCTTTTTTTTGCAGTCAATAATTTGCTGTCATTAAGGCCGACAATTTCAGCAGTGCCTAAAACAACTGCACCAACTACAAGTGGTCCAGCCCAGGCACCCCTACCTACTTCATCTATGCCTAAAATCATAAACCCAGCATAATATATTTATACTGGGTTTACTAGACTAGATAAAAAATTAAGCTTAGGTTGTAGTTGTAGCTTCAGTTTCAGCAACGTCTTCTAGTTGAACTGGTTCAGCTTCAGCAACCTGTTCTTCAATTGTGTTAACTGCGTCACGGTCGAAACCTAATGATTTTAGACGAGCACTTTTACCGCTACGTGTGCGTAAGTAAGAAAGGTAGTTGCGTCGAACTTTAGCGCGTCTGACAACTTCGATCTTAGAAACAAGTGGGCTATGAATCAAGAAGCTCTTCTCAACACCAACACCACTAGCAATTTTTCGTACAGTTATACGTGCAGTATGTGAATCATTTCGGTCAGTACGTATTACTACGCCTTCGAAAATCTGAATACGCTCTTTGTTGCCTTCTTTAATTTTTTGGTGAACCTTAACAGTGTCGCCGCTTTTTGGGCTTACAACTGAAAACTTTTTCTGTGCATCATTTACTTTTTTGATTAGTTCAAAACTCATAAAACATCTCTTTTAACTTATTACTAATATATTCAGGTGTTGATTATACCACAGTTAAGAGGTTTTGTGAATACTTAAATGGCCCGATTAATTTCGTCTAGTGTTGTCTCGCCTCTAAGTGCTGCGAGAACTCCATTTTGTATAAGAGTTACCATTCCCTCTTCTTTAGCAACCTTCTCGATCAATTCTGCATGAGCTTCCAAATTGTCTCCTCTTAAGAAGGCCTGAATCTTTTCACTTACTACCATCTGCTCCATAATAACCATTCTACCTTTATAACCAAAAGGAGATTCTGGACCGACTACCGGTCTGTAGAGAACTGCGCTATCAATATCTGGCTTAGTAATTCTACTAGGCAAATCTTTCAAGACTTCTTTCATCCAATTTTTGGTGGCCTCGTCAGGTGTATATTGCTGTTTTGTTGAATCGTCTAACTTTCTAACTAACCTCTGCGCAATAACAAGCCTAATTGCACTAGAAAATATTGGATTTACTCCAATCATATCTACCATCCTGCTAAAAGCAGAGGATGTTGAGTTTGCATGGAAGCTAGAGAGCACTAGATGTCCTGTAATAGAGGCCTGAATAGCCGTTTTTGCCGTATCACTGTCTCTGATCTCACCTATCATGACTACATCGGGGTCCAAACGCAGCACAGACCTTAGTTCATCACCAAATTTGTTGCCGTTTGTAGTATCTACAGGTATCTGTGAAATACCAGTTATACCATATTCAATCGGGTCTTCTAGTGTAATAATTTTTCTGTCGGTTGTGTTTAAGGCGTTGAGCATACTATAAAGTGTCGTAGACTTACCGCTACCGGTAGGTCCAACCATCAATACCATTCCTCTAGGGTGAATTACTACTTCATCAATCTCATGGCGTTCTTCAGCTGCTAGTCCAAGCCTATCCAGACTCAGCATTGACTCATCAAAATTGAACAATCTGAGGACCGCATCTTGACCATACATTGTCGGAACTGACTCAACACGTATATTTAGAAGATGGGTTGTCCCGTCTCTAGTAATCTCTTGAGACATGTGTCCAGACTGACTAGTTGTACTTGCAGTAGATATATTAGCGCGAGAGGCTAAAGCTCCTTGGATAATACGATACCTATCTGAATCTATATCAGCAACGGGGTGAAGAGTTCCGTCGACACGAAAACGGATTCTAATCTTAGTTCTTTGATTTTCGATATGAATATCACTAGCATTCAGCCTATCTGCTTGCTCAACTAGAAAGTTCAAAAGATCATCGCTTCCCACAGTAGCCAAATTTTGACTGACAGATGCAAACGTTTCGCTATCTCCGACGTTAGAGATTTTAATATCTTGATATACTACAGTTTTTGGCGGGTCGAATCTTAGCATTAATGCCTGAAATGACATGTTAGATATGAGAACGAAATTCGCAGTCTTAGCCAATGCTCTATATTGGGCTGTTAGCTCGTTAATATAAGTCTGTGGAGTTTGTGTAGTCGCTCCAAATTGATATACCCCGTCCGATGTCTCTGGCATCAAAGGCACAACTCGGTTTTTATGCATAGATTCTATGTCCAAGATCCCAGTAGCAAGCTGCATGGTCTGCTCAATATTGCTCAAATCTAAATATGGCATTCCGATAATTGCTGCGCGTTCGCGAGTAGATTTTTCCTCTTGATCTCTACGATTCTGCTGTTGCTGATCTATACCCATTTATATATATGATAACAAATTGCTTGAGCTTACGCCAGTTGTATATTCTGTTATACTAAAAAAATGCATGAAATTATATTAATCTTGCAGAATATTAGATCGACCTACAATGTTGGCGCTATTTTACGTACAGCTGAAGCTTTTGGGGTTAAAAAAGTTATATGTAGTGGATATACGCCCTACCCTGTACTCGAAAAAGACAGTAGATTACCTCATATTCGCTTAAAACTAGATAGCCAAATAGCTAAATCAGCTTTGGGAGCAGAAAAATTTGTAGAGATTGAACATCATGAAGTCCTTGAACTGGATAAACTAAAAGATCAAGGCTATACAATAGTTGGACTAGAACAAGACAGTCGATCTATCGAAATGTCAAAATACAATCCGCCCAAAAAAATTGCATTATTACTCGGAGAGGAAGTCTTGGGAATAAATAATCATTTTGTCATGCAATGTGATGATATTATCGAAATACCAATGCACGGAAGAAAAGAATCTTTCAATGTTAGCGTAGCTGCAGGAATTGCTCTTTATGCACTCACTACTTCAAAATAACCGAATCTTCGCCGATTAATTTAACCAGCTCAGATATTAATCTTTTTCCAGCATCAACCCGAAATGGCATTTTTATAGCAGATTTTTTATCGTCTCCAATTACAAGTACAACGTCGTTCAGTCCTAGATTGCCTTGGCAAATTTCCTTAACCTGATGCAAGAGCTGATGATCATCAGGATCTTTTATGTGTATAAAAAGTTTTTGTATAACAGACGTATCTATCGCGGTAACCTGGCTTTTTTCTTCGTTAGCGGCTACTCTTTTCGCAATAACTTTAGTTGCACTAGGTTTCGGACGTTTTAGTTTTTTTCCGTTAGCTACATATTCATTAAGTTCCTTATCGCTTACAAACTCAACACTGTCAGCTATCATTTTCGCTTCATCAACTATATTGCCGCCTTTGTCTCTAGCTGAAATTTTTCCGGTTATTTTTACTACCGAATCTTGTATTAGACCGGCCCCAATTGTTTCATAAAGATTTGGAAATATTATTACTTCACCTTCACCACTTTTATCTTCGATACCTAAGAACGCCATTTTAGTACCGTTTTTCGTAACAATAGTTCGTACTGTAGAAATAATGCCTCCGATGGTAGTGATCTTGTTATCAACTTCTGGCTTCATTTCTGAAAGTGGTATTGTCTGTTCTTCAAAATAACGCACGTAGTTATCTAACGGATGTGCCGATATGTATAGACCCAAGAGTTCTCTTTCCCAGGCCAATCTCTCTTTGTCAGTATGTTTTACAGGTGCTGAGATTATATTAATAGTTGGCTGGGCTGATGGAGAATCTTCAAGATTACCAAATAGATCAGTTTGGCCTGATAAAGCATCTTTTTGCACTTTACTTGCAAATGATTGTATATACTCGAGATTGAAAAGTATTGTTGACCTATCCTCAAAACTATCAAACCCGCCAGTTTTAATTAATGAATCCCAAGCTTTTTTTGTGAACTTTGATCCTGATACTCTTCTAGCAAAGTCTTCAATCGATTTGAATTTGCCGTCTTCTCTAGCTCTTAATATTTCTTCTACCGCTCCAACTCCGACACCTTTAACTGCTGCCATTCCATAACGAATCTCTTTTTTATCGGGCACTACTGCAAACTCAACAAAGCTTTCATTTACATCAGGAGCTAATACTTTTATGCCCATGTGATTACATTCTGTTATTTCAATCGCTAAACGATCGATATTATCTCTGTCACTAGTCATTAATGCAGCCATAAATGCTTCAGGATAATGTGCCTTCAAATAAGCGGTCCAGTAAGCTATGAGCCCATAGCAGGCTGCGTGTGATTTGTTAAAACAGTAATTAGCAAATTCCTCAAGCTGATTCCAAAACTGCTCTGCTAATTTTGGATCTGCGTTAGAGTGTTTAACTGCTCCCTCAACGAAGTCTGCTTTTACTTTACGCATCAAGTCAATATTTTTCTTACCAACCGCTTTACGTAGAGTGTCTGCTTGACCACCTGTAAAACCTGAAAAATCTTTTGATATTTGCATAAACTGCTCCTGATAAACCAAAATTCCGTAAGTTTCTTTCAGAGCATTTTCAAATTTATCGTGTAAATATGTAATTTTTTCTGAACCGTGTTTTCTATTAATGAAGCTGTCAATAAACTGCATTGGTCCAGGTCTGTATAATGCAACCATTGCTATAATGTCTTCGAATGCGGTAGGTTTCAAATCTCGTAAGTATCGCTTCATTCCTGCAGATTCCAGCTGGAAAACTCCAGTCGTATCACCACGCTGGAGTAATTCATAGGTTGTTTTATCATCTAGAGGCATCGAGTCCAAATCTATTACCACACCATGAACTTTTTTGATAATTCTAAGGGTGTTATTTATGATTGTTAAGTTCGAAAGTCCAAGAAAGTCCATTTTTAACAATCCCAAATCCTCTATTGGTCCCATGGAATACTGCGTTGAAATAACGCCTTTTTGGGCCATCTCAAGAGGTGCGAATTTAACTAATTCATCGGTTGCTATCACAACTCCCGCAGCGTGAACTCCGTGTGAACGAATTGTTCCCTCTAACTTAATAGCGTAGTCAAAAACTGTTTTAGCAGTAGGATTTGATTCGTATTCAGTCTTTAAGTCCAAATCTTGAACAACACTTACCTTCAAAGGTATATGCCTACCCTGTACTGGTGGCGGTATCATTTTAGAAAGCCTGTTTGCTTCCGCATACGGCACTTCAAGAACTCTAGCTACGTCCCTAACCGCAGCCCTTGCGGCCATCTTTCCAAATGTGACAATATTTGCCACTCTACTAGAGCCATATTTTTCCGTACAGTAAGCTATTACTTCATCACGTCTAGTATCCTGAATATCGATATCGACGTCTGGCATACTAATTCGGTCGGGATTCAAAAATCTTTCAAAAAGTAGGTTGTATTTAAGAGGATCCAGCTCGGTAATTCTTAGTGCATAGGCAATTATTGATCCAGCAGCGCTTCCTCTTCCAGGTCCAAAGATAATACCCTTAGACTTGCCCCAGTTAATGAAATCTTGAATAATTAGAAAGTATCCCGAAAATCCCATTTTATCTATTACGGAAAGCTCGTAATCCGTCCGCTCCAGCATTGGGGTCGGTATAATTTTTCTAGCATCCTCAATAGATAAACTGTCTTTTGCTTTGAAATCTACGTCACCATATCTCCACGCGAGTCCTCTATAGACTAAACTGTTCAGGTGATCTCTTTCGGATGAACCATCAGGCGTCGGATAAGTAGGGATTAATATTTTACCTAATTCAAGTTCAAGATTACACCTATCGGCGATTTCACGGGTGTTTAAAATAGATTCTTTATGTGATTTACCCCAACGACTGATAATTTCTTCAGGACTAGTTACATGTAAATCAAAGTCCTTTAATGACATCCTGTTTGTTTCGGATAAAAATGATCCTGTACCTACACAAAGTAATATTTCGTGTGAATCTTTATCATCGTGAGTTAAATAATGACCATCGCTTGTAATAACCTTCTTGATATCAAGCTCTTTTGATATTCTTTCCAGATATTTGTTTATCTTATTTTGAACATCCCATACAACAGGAGATTCGTCATGTCCATGGTCTTGTAGTTCAAGATAATATCTGTCACCAAAAACTGACTTGTACCACTTTGCAATTTCAAGTGCTTCTTTGTAATTATCGGAACGTAAGCTCTCGCCAAGCTCACCGCTTGCACAACCAGATAATACAATTATTCCTTCGTTGTGCTGCTCAAGTATTTCATGGTCAATTCTTGGCTTATAATACATTCCTTCGAGATTGGCTTTAGTGCTTAATTGCATTATATTTTGATAGCCAATATGATTCATGGCTAATAGTATTATATGGTAACGAGCCTTGTCTCTACTAGGATCCCTGTCGTGACGACTCCGAGCTGCAACGTAGGCTTCAATACCTATGATAGGCTTAACTTCATTGTCTTTGGCGCTTTTGTAAAATTCAATAGCACCCGACATCGTGCCGTGGTCCGTTATTGCAATCGAATCCATGCCCAGTTCTTTTACCGTACTCATTAGAGCAGGTATCTTGGTTAAACCGTCAAGTAATGAATGGTGAGTATGGTTATGCAAATGGACAAAATCTGAAGTTTTCAGCGATTCTCCCATATATAACAATTATACGCTAGAAACGCTAAGGCTATGTAGTAAAAATGTAAAAGCTAACGACTATTAACTCTATCTACGATAGTTTTAACGACGTCACCTATGCCGCCCGGTATATCAGTAAAGAAATTCAGTATACTTACGATGATTCCAATCACAATAGTTGCGCCTACAACGCTGCCGACACCAAAGAATATCCCTCTTGTGAAATTGGTCCAATAAACTCGTGACCGGTTCTGATTGAAGTCGTAGAACAAGTCTTCGATAACTGCAATTCGAGCACCGCGTTCTAATTTATCAAGTTTTTTTGATTGATTATCTTTTTCTTGCATTATTTAGTTTTAGTATTGAAACTCTTTTTAGCATCTTTAGCAGCATTCGTAGCACGCTTTTTAATATCATTTGCTTTTGAAGTTGCTGTTTTGACCTCAGACTCGACTCGTTTTTTTGCAACCTTAACAACTTTTTCTGCTTCAGTTTCGAGTGTTTTCGCCTGTTTTTTTAATTCAGCCTGTGTTAATTTACCTGATTTTGGAGCAGAAAGAATTCCTGCTACCGCGCCAGCTGCAGCGCCCAATAATGCTCCTAGCGCGAATTTACCTTTGCTCATATTATTTATTTCCTTTTTGCGTTTTTTTAAATTTATTAATATATTTCAGTATAACATCTGCGATAAAAACCGGTGAGGTGAATTTTACTGCTCCTGTTACTGCTGATTCAACCGCACTTGCAGTTCTTTCCGCACTTTTTGAGAGTTTACGAATATCTCCGGTTAGCTTTATGAGATATATACCTAGTATAATCCCGATCAATAAGAAGACCGATAGTGTTACGGCTAAGATTATTATCAAGATTTGTGTTGCTGTGTCCATTGTTTGTTTGTTCCTTTTATAATCTATTTATAACATATACTTTATCAATTTTCAAATATATTAGAGGTCGTTGATCTTATTTTTTAAGAATTCTGCGAAATCAAATTTATATTTTTCGTTATCGAGCGTCATGTCAACTATTGTTTGTATGTATTTAAGCTGGTCTCCCGTATCATGCCATTGTCCTTGTATAACACAACCGTACACTGCATCATCTGCTGCAAGTTCGTTAATACTGTCCGCAAGTCCAATCTCACCATTCTTGCCAAGCTTTTCTTGTTCTAGATATTTGAAAATATCATTTGTAATTAGGTAGCTGCCTGCTGATGCAAAGTCACTCGGACTATTTTCTGCGCCGGGTTTTTCAATAACGCCATCTAGTTTATATAAGTGGTCGTTAATTTTATTACCAGGTATTGCCATACCATATTTATCGGCGTCCTTTACATCCACCTGCATTAAACTAATTGTAGTTTTTCCGGTTTGATTATAGCTATCAAGTAGTTGCTGTGGCCAAGGCTTAACACTAGACCTGAAAAAGTCGTCTGCGAAGAAAACGAAAAATGGCTCGTCATCGTTAATTAAGTGTCTCGCGTTTAGAATAGGTCGTGCATTACCTTTTGGTGTTCCCTTTTGTCGAACGTATACAAAATTTGCCATGGTTGCGATTGCCGCAATTTCATCTGCTTTCTCATCCTTGCCGCTCTCTCTAAGGGCACGCTCGAGTTCATCAGATCTGTCAAAATGATCTTCGATAGCTCGTTTTGTTGTACCGGTTACGATAATAACATCGGTTACACCAGCTGCTACTGCTTGTTCAACAATAAACTGTATTACGGGCTTATCGATCAATGGAAGCATTTCTTTTGGAGTAGCCTTAGTAGCAGGCAAAAATCTAGTTCCTAGACCTGCAGCACAAATTATTGCCTTTGTTGGTTGTTTCATTTATTCGATATCCTTTCTCTTAGAGTTGACTGAGCAATTGATGGATTGGCACTGCCTTTTGAAAGCTTCATAATTTGGCCAACTAAAAAGCCGATGGCTTTATCATTGCCAGCTTGAATGTCCTGTACAGCAGAGCTATTTGTCGGATCGTTAAGCACTGCGTCAACTATCTCCGCAATAGCATTTGTATCGCTCATTTGAATTAAGTTTTTAGATTTTGCGATTTCTAGAGGTGACTCATTGCTATTTAGCATTGTGTTAAATACTTCTTTGGCTGCGGTTGAGCTAAGTTTATTATCAGTTACCATTGTTGCAAGCTCTATCAAATAATCGTCCGATAATTCATTCATAGATTCAATTCCTTGGAGTTCTGAATCGGCTTCATCTTTTAGTACGGTAATCAGCCATAATCCAACTTTTTTCGCAATCTCCGAACTAGACTTCATCTTAATGCGGTCTACTGTCTCTGCAGATTCTTGGCTTCCTAGTAATGCATTAACTACGGTGCTATCGAATCCCATTTCATACCAAGACTGACGGTAATAATTTGGCAGTTTTGGCATTTTACTGGCGATATTATCTATATATTCTTGAGTCAGAATTACAGGTGGAATATCGGCGTCAGGCATATATCGATAGTCTTGTGCTTCTTCCTTTGATCTCTGAGAAATAGTACTTTGCTTATTATCGTCCCATCCTCGAGTTTCCTGTAATACTTTTTCGCCACCCTCAAGTATTTTATATTGTCTATTAAATTCATACTCTACAGCACGTTCAATACTCTTAAATGAGTTAAGATTTTTTATCTCAGCACGAGTACCTAATTCACTAGAGCCAAATAAGGCCAGTGATATATTTACGTCAAACCTCATATTGCCATGATACAAATCACCTAGTGTAACTCCAGAATAAGTCATGAGCCTGTAAAGTTCTTGAGCGTAGGCTTTAGCTTCCGCTGCAGAGTGAATGTCGGGTTCGGAGACAATTTCTATAAGAGGAGTTCCAGCGCGATTGAGGTCTACTAAACTGTAGTTAGAGTGGTGAGTTAATTTACCAGCATCCTCTTCAAGATGAGCATGATGAATACGAACCTGTTTCTCTTCACCATTCGTTTGTGGAACTGAAATCACACCAGAACCTATAATTGGCTGGTACATTTGCGTAGTCTGATATCCTTTTGGCAAATCTGGATAGAAATAGTGCTTTCTATCGAACCTTGAAATGTATGCAACCTTGGAGTTGAGGGCTAGACCAGCTTTTATTGCTAGATTGATCGCTTCCTTATTCAAAACTGGAAGCATTCCGGGAAGAGCGAAATCGATAGGGCTTACTACAGAGTTAGGTTCTTTATTGCGTGCATCATTATCGGCACCACTAAACAGCTTGGTCTTAGTTGCAAGTTGTACGTGGCTCTCTATACCTATGGTAATCTCATATTTGTTCAATAAATCATTTTTCATATTGCCCCCAAATCTTTTAGAGCACGCTTAAAAGTGTTGAGTGATTGCCTTGTAACTCTTGCGTCTATTTTAGTATCCGATTCATGTGCAATCTTATTGCGAATTTTGTGAGCAGTCCATACGGAATCAATGCTTGAGAATTTGTGACCGCCATTTTTCAATCTCTCGCCCATAGAATCTCCAATAAAATCTTTTTCTTTCATAGCATGATCAAGTAAAGAATCTGCCCGGATAATACACATCGAAAATGTAGTTTCATTATTAATATTGAAAGTATTTTCAATCTCTAGCCATTTACTTCGATACTTTTCTTGATCGAGGCCTGTTTTTCTCTTACCTCTTTCTATAAGAAAAATTAATCCTGCTCCAACAATAAGTGCAATTGAGAATACAATTATAATCGGTAAAATATCGAGCATCATTTATTCTCCATCGATTTTGCAAGAGATAAAATTAATGCATCATTTTTTCTATTAGCAATGAGTTGGACTCCTATTGGCAGACCGTTCTCGCTTGGAACAGACGGCACACTCAAAGCAGGCACACCAGCAAGGGAAGCTGGTACTGTCAGTATGTCTGCGGTATACATTTTAATTGGATCTTCAGTGTTCTCGCCTAATTTAAATGCTGGCGTAGGGGCAACGGGACCAATGAGTACATCAAACTTCTCGAAAGCATCATTAAATTGATTGATCAGAAGTGTTCTTCCCTTTTGAGCTTGATTGTAATATGCATCAAAAAATCCACTAGAAAGAACATAGCTACCTATCATTATTCTTCTCTTGTTCTCAACTTCAAAACCTTCATCGCGGCTCATACCATATAATTCTGCCAAGTTTTTTGCATTATCGGATTTATGGCCGTAGCGAATTCCATCGTATCTTGCCAAGTTACTAGAGACTTCAGCAGGTACGATTATGTAGTACATGGCAAGAGTATACTTAACAATCGGCAAAGAAACTTCCTCTACCGTGTGGCCTGCTGATTTTAATTTCTCAACATAATTTAGGGTGCTGCGCCTAACAGCTTCGTCAACGCCCTCGCCGATGAATTCCTTAACTAATCCGATTGTGAGATTTCTAGGTTCTTCATTAAGAGTCTCATAGAAGTTATCGAGGGTTGTCATGTCAGTACTGTCTTTTCCGGCAAGTATTGTCATAAGTAGTTCTGTATCTTGGGAATTGGTAGTAAAAGTGCCTATAGTGTCAGTGCTCGACGCCATGGCCACAACACCAAACCTAGTGATTGAACCATAGGTCGGCTTAAAACCATGCACGCCATTAAAACTTGCAGGTTGCCTAATGGAACCGCCAGTATCACTACCTAGTGCGAAAGGCACTATGCCAAGCGCAGTTACGACTGCTGATCCTCCACTGCTTCCACCGGCGACTCTAGTTTTATCGACAGAGTTTAAAGTAGCTCCAAATGCAGAGTTTTCGGTACTTCCACCATGCGCAAAAGCATCTAGATTCGCTTTACCTATGCAAATCGCTCCTTCTGCTTCAAGTTTTTCTATAGAAGCAGCCTGGATGGGTGATACAAAATTTTCAAGCATACGACTTGATGCAGTTGATGGGCCATCAAAAGCCAAAAAGTTGTCTTTCACTACGAACGGTACCCCTGCTAATCTACCGCCGATCTCTCCCGAGTCAACTTTAGCAGCGCGTTCGAAAGCTCTATTTTCGGTTAAATATAATAAAGCGTGAAAATCTTCTAGCTGTTTAGCTTTTTCGATTGCATCCTTAACGTTTTCAGTTGCGGACCTACCAATATAATCACTAATTTTAGACACTATAATACCTTCGGCACTTTCACAGAGTTATCAATACTATCGGGTGCAAGACTCAATAACTGCTCTCTTGATACCTTATAATCTATAATTTCGTCTTCTCGCCATACATTTTGCAGGTCTGTTACCTGATAAGTTGGTTCAATACCTTCTGTATCGAGCTCTTTGAGTTCTTCAATATAGTTAACTATTTCATCAAGATCAACACGGAGCATGTCTGCTTCGTTATCTGAAAGAATTAAATTACTTAAATTAGCAAGATGATGGACATCGGAAATAGAGATATTAGCCATGGAAATTATTATACACTAAATTATCTCTATAACAGGGGTTTTTTGAATGAATTTTTGTATTTAGGAATCAATAAATATACAAAAGTAAACAGAAGTACTAGAACAGATAACGCTAGAATGTAAAAGTATGATTCGCTGAGTGCTGTAGACACTAACTGCATGCCGTGTAGATCAGGCTTCTTAGTCTGAATATTACTTATGAAGTCATATCCAATATTAACTTGAACACCGATACCTACTGCAGCAACAATCGATCCAAAATACCTCAGCCATCTTAAACTACTATAAATACAGGTTACTAGGAAGAATATCATTAGCAGTGACAGGACTGGAACAAGTACTTCTTTTGATGTAAAATCTGCGGAAACTGTTAAGTCGGCGACGGTATACTCTGAAAAATCTTTTTGATTTGCAACAATCTCATACAGTTGAAAACCAAAAACAGGAATCATTATGTAGTAAAGCCAAGCTTGAACGTGTGCCCATGCAGGATAGTTACTTATATAGCCGATTTCTTCTGGTAGAGGAATGTAGCCTCCGCTTGGAGTTATAGATGTAGGAGAAAGTTGCTTATCTTCACGGATTCTCTCTCCGCCGACAACAATCTGTTTTTCTGATGAGCCAAGCAGGCTAGAGTCTTGTGCAACTTTGAGCTTCTTTGCTTTGTCACCAATCACGACTTCTTTGATTAGTCTTTGTTCGTTTCTGGGTTTGATTGTAAACATTATAAGTTAGTTATAACACTTTTGCTTATAAATATCTACTTGAGCATCTTGTTTTCAATATCTGAGATTATATCCCTAAGCTCAATGGCTTTTTCAAATTCTAGATTAGCACTGGCAAGGTCCATCTGGGCAGATAAATCTTTGATGAGTCCAGCATACTCGTCTTTCGGAATCTTAGACAAATTAATCTTAGGTCCCTCGGCTTTCTTTGGAATAATAGCTCGCAAGCCCTCCTCAATATTTTTTGCAATACTAAGAGGAGTGATATTGTTTTTTGTATTGTAAGCTTCTTGTTTTTCGCGCCTACGGTTTGTTTCGTCGATAGCTCTTTTCATGGAGTCAGTAATTTTGTCAGCGTACATAAGTACGGATCCATCTATATGCCTAGCTGCACGTCCAATAGTCTGGACTAAGGCAGATGTTGACCTTAGGAATCCTTCTTTATCGGCGTCCATTATTGCTACCAGGCTTACTTCGGGCAAATCTAAACCTTCACGAAGTAAATTTATTCCAACCAAGACATCAAATACACCGGATCGTAGATCTCTTAATATATCGCTTCTTTCTAGTGTGTCCACTTCGCTGTGAATATATGAAGTGCTAATGCCTAGATCTATCAAATATGCAGACAAGTCTTCGGCCATTCTTTTTGTAAGGGTCGTTACCAATACGCGTTGTTTTTTCTGTACTCTGATGTTTATTTCGTTTATTAAATCGTCAATCTGATGCTTTGTCGGACGTATTGATATTTCAGGATCCAGCAATCCAGTCGGTCTGATAACCTGTTCGGCAGGAGCTGGCGACCTGGATAATTCGTAGTCGCTTGGTGTAGCAGAGACGTAAATCACCTTGTTAAAATGTCTGTTAAATTCTTCAAATGTCAGAGGTCTGTTATCGACAGCTGAAGGCAGTCTAAATCCATGCTCAACTAAGACCTCTTTTCTTGCCTTGTCGCCATTGTACATACCCCTAACTTGAGGTAAGGTCATATGAGATTCATCTACAATCATTAGATAGTCGTCAGGAAAATAATCAAGCAATGTTGCAGGTTGTTCTCCCGGCTCTCTATTGGTAAGGTACCTTGAATAGTTTTCAATTCCTTTCACGAAACCTGTTTCTTCAAGCATCTCTAAGTCATATTTAGTTCTTTGTGATAATCTTTGAGCCTCTAAAAATTTATCGTGTTCATTAAAATACGCAATCCTGTCCTCAAATTCGTTTTTAATGTGTTCAATAGCTATATTTATTTTTTCCTTGGGCGTAACGTAGTGACTTGATGGGAAAATACTGATTGCCTTGGGTTCTGCAAGTATTTCTCCAGTTAGCGGGTCAACTCGAGTTAATCTTTCTACTGTATCTCCGAAAAATTCAATTCTGTAAGAGGTATCGCTACCTGCTGGAAATACATCCACGCTATCTCCGCGAACCCTGAATGTTCCACGATGGAAGTCTATATCATTTCTTTGGTACTGAATATCAGTTAGATGTCTGACGAATTTATCTTGCTGTCTTTGTTCGCCGAGGTTGACGGTAATAGACATTTGTTCGTAATCATCAGGCGATCCGATACCATATATACAGCTTACGCTCGCAACTATGATGACATCTCGCCTAGTCAATAGGGCTGCTGTCGCTGCGTGTCTGAGCCTATCAATTTCTTCATTGATTTTACTATCTTTTTCAATGTAAGTATCGCTGCTAGCAATGTATGCCTCCGGTTGATAATAGTCGAAATAGCTTACAAAATAATGTACTTCATTTTCAGGGAAAAATGATTTGAATTCGCTGTATAACTGTGCGGCTAATGTTTTGTTGTGAGCCAAAACTAGAGTTGGTACATTTCGGTTAGCAATTATGTTCGCCATCGTAAATGTTTTACCGCTACCTGTCACTCCGAGTAGCGTCTGCTCTTTCACACCCTTATCTAGACCTTCAAGCAAGTGAGCAATCGCCGAAGGTTGATCTCCGGTAGGTTTATAGTCCGAAACTAACTTAAATGAATTCATCTATTAATTATATCAGGGGTTATCCCTTAGGGCTATGTCTGTCATTCACATGCTGGTCTGTTCCATCATGAAAAAAGTCTTTATATCGTTCATTCAATGTTGATATAACTTTTTCTACTAACCTTTTTGGGTCGGTATCATAAATTACGTCTTTTGAGCCAGGTGCATCAATATTTTCGAGCAAAGTAGGTATATAATCAGCTAGCCCTCCGCTGCCCAATAACACTCCACAAACTTTTCGACTCTCCAAAGCAGTAGAAAATTCATGAAGACTGCCCATACGACCACCGACGGTTATTAATGCATCACTGCTTCTCACTAAATGCACGTCACGACCAACATATGCCATACCGGTAAAGTTGATGTAATCAAACTCTACAGTTGGTAACTTATAGACTGCAACGTGCTCCCTAAATGAACTTGCTGGCGAGAACCCTACTGACACACCTTCTCTATTCTTTACACTGTAAGCACCTTGGGCTGCAAACAATGGCAAGCCTACGGTTGCACCTGTTGTCAGAGTCATACCAGCTTCGGCAATAGATTTACCCAAATCAAAAGCTAACTGATGAGATGCGCTAACAGTATCTCCGGAAGCTGCTCCTGATACACATATTTGATATCTCACAATCTAGTTTCCTCGGGGTGATAATATTTTGGTGCTTCTTTTAAGTATTTCTGGATTTGTTTCGAATTTAATAGTCCGGCTTGAGCACCCAATTTTTGTACGACACTCATAGAGTTTATCGGCGCCCAAAGCATAGAAGTTTCCAAACTATTGCCAAGAGCTAAGCTGGCTACGATAGTAGAAGCAAATGCATCTCCTGCGCCTGTGCGATCGTATGGCGGTTTTGGATCAGGGTAATTAGGCATGGAATATACTTTAATTCCATCAGAGGCAAACGCACCGTTAGGGCCATCAGTTATCACAACGATTTTAGGACCAAGCTCATGTAAGGCCTTGAGTAACTTCTGCAGTGAGTTTGTTTTTTCTCCTGTTACGTCTTGAGCCTCTTCTTTATTCATCATTATTATATGGCTTCTTCTATAAATTTCCTGTAATCTTTTTGGGCCCCATTCAAAATGGAATGTTCCAGGCTGAAATGCAAGTTTAGTGTTCGGATGCTTTTTCAAATAACCTACGAGCTGTTTATGTAGACCCCAAGATGATTTTGAAAGCATAGATAGATAGATCCAATCCGGCTCTTCATTTGGTTCAATAAATTCATATTTATAATCTTCGTATTTGATTAATATCGTTCTATCAGAGCCGTATCGCAGTGCGTAATGATAATTTGTTTTCATATTTTTTTGAACAGAAAGTAAATCAGTATCAACGCCAGCAGACTGTAAGTAATTAATTGCGTCTTTACCGGCTTGATCATCACCACAAAACGCCATCAAGCTAGAATTGAGACCGATTTTAGCAAAGGACACAGCTGCATTCGCCGAGTTGCCTACCGCATTTACAATCTCAACTTCGTCGTATGGCGGCTTGGAGCCAAAGTCCATGCTTAGTCTCCTTCGGCCAAGTCTGTCTACTGTTACCTCAGCATATTTTTCATCTAGTTTTATGAATGCATCAGTTACCATATCTCCAATTGCAACAATATAAGGGCCTTTTGATTTAGAGGTTCTGTAGCTACTTACCGAATGTTTATGATGGAGGGAATCATCTTCGAGAACTAATCCTGATTGTATTAATTTGTTTTTTGCCACTTCCTTGTCTATTAATCCACTTTGCATGTATCTTTCTATTATCTGCCCACGAAGTGCTCTTTGACCATGAGAATTGATTCGATTTTCAAATCTAAGCTCATGATGAGAATTTTCAATAATATCAATTAAGTTAAGAGATACTACTTCGTCGTTCACTACTGCTAGAGTGTAATCACATTCGATTAATAGTTTCTCAATTTGGAGATTATTATATTGTGAATTAAGCGAATGGTATAGCTCTGCAGCTTTAGTATCATTGATATCCAAACCGAGCTTGCGCATAACACTATGCGATTTACTTAAAATATCAGCTACAAGCCTAGCATCAACACCAGCAAATCCTGTACTTTTTTCAAGCTCATTGAGACCTATTTTTAGTACCGGATTATGATCGTTCAACAGTCTCTGAAGAAAAACAGTCATCAAAATTTCTCCTCATTTACCGGCATGTCGTGAAGTGTGTAGTTTTTGTGTAGAATACCTGGTTTCGCTCCTATTTGTGAAACTACAGAAGTACTATTTGCGCTAGCAAAAATCATCGAATCTTTTAGTGAAGAATTTTGTGCATATTTAGATAAAAATCCGCTTGCAAATGCATCACCCCCGCCAGTTCTATCTACTACAGGAATATTTTCATACATACCTGCGAACACTACATCTTTTTTATCGGAAACTATTGACCCGTTTGGACCATCAGTAACAATTGCAACCGGGCAATAATTATTCAAATGCCTTGCCAACTCTCCTATTGTTTGTCCTTCGACAATTTTCTGAGCTTCTTCTTTATTAACTACAATGATATTGACATCTTCGAGCAACGTTTTTAATTTTTCCATTTCATTTAGTTCACTGCCAGCAGGGTTAAGAAGCACTTTTACATTATTCTCTTTGGCCTTGGTTATTAAAATTTCAAGTAGAGAAATATCTCCAAGAGCAGAGAGATAAACCCAGTCGGATTTTTCCATCTGGCTTAGGTCAAGAGTACTGGCGTCGTTCCTGGGAACTGTTCCATGAAAATTCAAAATAGTTCTCTCACCATTAGGAGCTAGTAAAATAGTAGAGTAGGATGTTTTATTATGTTCATCTTGACCAACATGTTTTGCATTTACGCCTTCTTTATCTAGATCGTGTAAGACTGCGTTGCTGGCGAGGTCCGTGCCGAGATTCCAGACATAGATTGAATGCAGGCCTTGACGTGAAAAAGTGACTGCAGCATTAGTAGCATTTCCGCCGGTAGAAAAAACTACGTCATCTATATCTATTTTTGAACCTAAGGGTAGATATTCGTACTGATTGCCTTCACTGTCAGTCCTTGGACTGAAAGCGTCATTACTCGTCAAAAATACATCTTGAGTAGCCTTACCAATACAAATTATCGTGAGGTCTTGGTTCACACCACAGCCTTTCCAGCGCTTCCAAATGCGTTGATTTTCTCCTCTACTACTTTTTGAACGGCTTCATATACTCGAGGCATCAATTTTACAATTGCATACTCGTCGGGATTGTCGTGTAAAACTTTCTCAAGTTCACTTCTAAATGCAATTCTCATATCGCTATTGATATTGACTTTACTCACGCCTATTTGTGCAGCCTGAGTGAACATATCTAATGGTGTACCACTCCCCCCGTGTAAACTAATCTGACAATCAAGATTGCTGCGAATAGTCTTTAATAGTTCAAGATCTAGGACCTTAGGTACTGGATATTTACCGTGTAAGTTGCCTATGGCTGCAGCGTACGTGTCAATGCCAGTAGCATCAACAAATGATTTTGAGGATTCTGGAGTCGAGAATGTTTTTTTAATTTCTTCATAATCAATAGCTTCCGTATGTAGGTTTGAAGATCCTCCGAAATAGTGAGGCTCACTTTCCACTAGGGCTCCGGTAAATTGGGCATACTCTACAACTTCTTTTGTAGCCGTAATTATCTCATCCAAGGTGGCATCATGATTTGCTTGGGATATGTCAATGTGTATAAATTCATATCCGGCGTCAATAGCGCGCTTACAAGACTCGACCGTTGGTGCATGGTCAAGATTGATGTATATTTCAATACCATATTCAAACTTGTAGTTGTCTACTAAATCTCGGACGTTTTCTAGACCCATAGCCTTAACTTCACCATCACTAACTTCAATCAAGACGGGTGAGTTTAGTTTCTGAGCAGCTTTACAAATAGCAATTAGAGTTTCTTGATTGTCAATGTTAAAAGCCCCTACAGCAAATCCTTGTGCGCGTGTACGTTGCATTAGGTGTCTTGCTTTAGTTGTGTTTTCTCTTATTTCTCGGATTGAATGCCCCATAAATACCCTCTTCAATTGTTAATTCAAGTATATCACTTAAGTTTAGTTTTGACTAACGATGATACTGTGGATTTTCGGATATAAAGCTCTCAACTTTTTCAGCTATCTTTTCACCAGTAAGTCCAAAATGATCTAGAAGCTCATTTGGAGTGCCAGATTCACCAAATCGATCTTTCATTCCAATTCTTAGTATCGGCATCGGTAGCCTGTCTGTGATTAACTCTGAAACAGCAGAACCAAAACCTCCGGCAGCTTGAGCTTCCTCAGCCGTAACTATTCTTCCACATTTTTTTGCACTAGTAAGAAGAGTCTCTTGATCCAGGGGTTTAATAGTAGGTACATGTACGACTTCGACTGAAATATTTTTTTTGGAAAGTATGTCTGCAGCAACTAAAAGCTGATAAGTCATTGTGCCTGTTCCAAGCAAGGCTACGTCATCACCTTCTCGTAGGACGTAAGCTTTTCCAACTTCAAAAGGTGAGGCTTGTGTACTAAATATAGGAGTCTTCTCTCTAGCAAGTCTAAGATAGCTAGGCTTTCCATTAGATGCAATTGCCAAAGTGGCTTTTTCTGCCTCTATACTATCGCCTGGAGCTATTACAATCATATTTGGTAACACTCTCATAAGCGCGATATCTTCTAGCATCTGATGTGTAGCTCCGTCTGGACCTACGCTTACACCAGCATGAGAACCGATTATCTTTACCGGCTGGTTATTTAAACAAACTGTTGTTCGAATCTGCTCCCAGTTCCTTCCAGGACTAAATGCTGCGTAACTAGACGTAAATGGAATTTTTCCAGCTCTTGCTAAGCCCGAAGCTAGGGTTACTAGGTTTTGCTCAGCAACACCTACTTCAATAAAACGCTCTGGAAATGCTTCACGGAATAAGTGCATCTGGGTACTTTGAGTCAGGTCGGCACAAAGTGCAACGACCTTATCATTATTTTCGCCAGAGATTTTCAGTCCACGTCCATAACCAGCACGAATTGGCTCTTGTTTAACTTCTGGGCTTAAGATCTTATTATCGAGTTCATAGTTCATAGTCCAGCTCCTTCATGTAAAATTTTGCCGTCAAGACTACGTAATTTTTCTAGGGCCAGCTTGGCCTGTTCAGAATTCGGCGGAGTTCCGTGCCATTTGTAGTCATATTCCATGAAATCCACTCCTTTGCCTGGAATAGTGTGGGCAATTATGACCGTAGGTCTATTTGTAATAGCTCGTCCCATACTTGCCGCATCTATTATACTTTCGATATTATGGCCATCAATTTCGAGAACGTGCCAGCCGAATGATTCCCATTTAAGTCTTAGATTCTCTAGAGGCATTACGTCTTCTGTGTTTCCATCAATCTGAATATTGTTTCTATCTATGAAACCAATTAGTTGAGAGAGTTTATATTTACCAGCAAACATAGCTGCTTCCCAGATATTACCTTCGTCGAGTTCACCATCACCCATCATTACGTAGACAAATCGTGACTTGACCTTGTCTATATATTGCAGGCTGTAGGCATATCCTGCGGCTTGAGACAAGCCACTGCCTAGCGGACCTGAAGTACTTTCTATACCTGGGAGTCTTTCCCTTTCAGGATGGCCCTGGAGTCTTGATCCGAATTTTCTCAAAGTCATTAATTCATTTTTATCAAAATAGCCGGCTTCTGCCATTGTTGCATATTGAACCGGAACAGTATGCCCATTAGACAAAAAGAACATGTCACGATCCGTCCATTCGGGGTTTTTAGGATCAATGTTCATAATATTAAAATATAAACTAGCTAACATCTCAGCAAGCCCAAGCGGACCGGCACTGTGACCGCTACCTGCGTGTTCAAGTGCCTTAATTATATCTTGCCTAATTGTGTTAGCCTTCTCGGCTATCTGCAAAGGAGTTAGTTTTATCACAGCTAAATTACTCCACGCTTGTTGATCTCTTGGTTCAGTTCGTAATATGTCTGAGCTGGATCTTCAGCGTTAGCTATAGCGCCTCCAACGTTCAGTACATCAACACCGCTATGGCTTAGCGTAAAGGCGTTGTCTAGATTTACTCCACCATCCCAACCAATTTCAACTTCAGGATTTATAGAACGAATGAGTCTTACTTTTTCAAGTTGCATCAGACTAGCGGTTCCTCCGTATTGGCCCAAATCGCCCGTAAATACAAGAACATGGTCAACGGTTTTGATTAAGTCAATTACGGTTGCGGGTACAGTTGTTTTAAGTAGTGCTATACCAGCTTTAATTCCGGCAGCTTTAACTTTCTCGATGATTGGCATGATATTAACGCCTGTTTCGACATGAAAAATAATTAAACTAGGCTTCAGATTTATAAGATTGTCAACATGTTCTACCGGCCTTGAAACCATAGCATGTATGTCAACTTCCCAGTTTTTTGGCCACCATAGTTGATCTGCTGGAAATAAAAATCTTGGAGCGAATTCGCCATCACTTATATCGATCTGAACTCTAGAAGCGAATGGCTGAAGTATTTCAACATAAGACTTATACTCTTCGGCTGTTTCTACTGTAATAGCAGGAGCTATAACACTCATTATAATTCGTCCAGTTGCGCATTGCGTCTATTATATCTTGGTGCATTAGCAAAAGGCGTATTTAACCAAGTTTCGATTATTCCCTGCCACTCGGCATCTTCGCTTCGAATATACCTCGCTGGCAAACATAGGATGTTACTGTCATTATCATTCCTAGTTAGCTTGGCTTCATGTACGTCCCAAACGATACTGGCTCTTATGCCTTTGAACCTATTGGCAGCCATGCACATACCTTGCCCACTTCCGCATATCAAAATTCCTCTAGGGTCAGAATCTTCACTTCCGATAACCTTCAGAGCAGCAGCTTGTGCAAATTCAGGAAAATCATCATTTGGGTCTGGAGTTTCGTCTCCAACGTCTTCAGTGTCATAGCCATGCTTAACTAGATACGAAAATACATCTTGTTTTAGATGAAATCCGTTATGATCAGAGCCAATAAATATTTTCATAATATAAGTATAAGTGTTTTATGCTGACCTTGACAAGTTTTTTCCAATATCAGCAACGCACTCTACCAAGCGATTGCTATAGCCCCATTCATTGTCATACCAAACCATTACTTTAACCAAATTGCCACCAATTACCTTTGTTAGCAATAGATCGACGATTCCCGATCTGCTGTCGCCGATATAGTCGCTACTTACAAGAGGTTCGTCACTTACTCCTAGTATGCCCTGGTAGTACGGTTCGTTTGAAGCTTTTTTAAATGCTTCATTTAGCTCTTCGACAGTTGTATTGCGTTTCAAAACTGCAGTAACGTCGCTAATAGATACTACGGGCGTCGGTACACGAATACTCAACCCATCAAATTTGCCAGATAGGTTTGGTAATGCTTTAGTTACAGCTATTGCTGCTCCTGTTGTAGTAGGAACAATATTCTCTGCGGCATTACGTCCCTCTCGAAGGTCCTTACTTGGAGCATCTTGTAATGCTTGACTTGCTGTATAGCTATGCACAGTTGTCAGTAGTGATTTTTCAACTCCGAATACGCTGTCTAGAACAGACATAACTGCACCTAGCGAATTCGTGGTACAACTTGCGCAGCTAACTACATCAGATGTATGTTCTAATTTTTCGTCATTAGCACCTAGTACTACCGTGTCAACGTTTTCACTCTTGCTTGGAGCGCTGATTACTACCTTTTTTGCACCAGCTTTGATGTGTGCACTTGCATCTTCTTGAGTAGTGAACCTTCCGGTAGATTCTATGACTACGTCTATGTCATTTTCACCCCACTTTAGTAATGAGGGGTCTTTTTCTGCATAAACCTTGATGTGATTTCCGTCTACAATTATCTCGTCTTCATCATATGAGACTTCGTGGGAGTAAGTTCCATAGTTACTGTCATGCTTTAGTAAATAAGCTAATGTTTTAGTATCGGTTAAATCATTAATTGCTACAATCTCTAGATCACTTCTCTCGTATGCTATTTTAAAAGCATTTCGTCCAATTCTTCCAAAACCGTTTATCGCTATCCTAGTCTTACTCATAGATCCCACTCCTATTTATATCGTTAATACTTATTATATATATTTTTTTAAGATGCGCAAATCTGTTTTATAACGTAAAATAGATACAGATGCAAAAAAAATCATTATTAGCTAACGCAAAAAATGTTTACAACAAAAATCAAGTTCTCGAAATCGAGAACGCTATTGATTTTGCCTCTAAAGCTCACAAGAACCAAAAACGCCGCAGTGGTGAAGCTTACATCACCCACCCAATTGCCGTAGCCAATAAATTAATCGAGTGGGGAATGGACAGTGATTCAGTGATTGCAGGATTGCTTCATGACACTGTTGAGGATACAGAAGTTAAACTTGAAGAAATAGAATCTATTTTCGGTAGAGATGTCGCGTTCCTCGTTGACGGACTCACAAAAATATCCCAGGCCCGTGCCGGCATGAAAGATTTGTCAAATTATCTACCACAGACAAAAGACAATCTTTCTAAGCTCTTGATTGCTGTTGGTCAAGACATCCGAGTTATAATAATCAAACTGGCTGACAGACTACACAACCTAGAAACCTTATCATACCTACCAAAAGAATATCAAAAGAAGGTAGCTAGAGAATCATTAGAAGTTTTTGCTCCAATGGCAGACAGGCTTGGAATGGGACAAATACGCGTGAAAATTGAGGAGTTGGCTTTTTTCTACCTAGACCACGCGGCATACAAGAAAACCGAAGCCTTAATGCGAAAACGACTAGGAAAATCTACTAGGAAGCTTGGCGCAATACGCGAAGAGGTAGTAAAAGCCTTAAATGCTCAAAACATTCATTCTGACGTAAACGGACGGGTTAAAAGTATTTATAGCCTTTATAAAAAACTAAGAAAAGTTAGTGGAAATGTTGATGACGTTTACGACTTAATGGCATTGAGAATTATTGTTGATACAAAAGAAGATTGTTACAGAGTCCTGGGAATCCTGCACGCGATTTACCAGCCAATAATCACAAAGATCAAAGATTACATTGCTATTCCTAAACCAAATGGATACCAAAGCCTACACACTACAGTAATAACTCCTGCTAAGCAAATAGTTGAATTCCAAATTCGTACAAAAGAAATGCATGAATACAACGAGCGCGGACTTGCTGCAAGCTTTCATTACAATGAGCACAAACTTTCAAAAGATTATATAGAAAATAAAAAATCATCTACAATGCCGGCTAACCTCCAATGGATTACACAGCTTCAGGAAGTTGCCCAGAGATTAACAAACAACGAAGAAATCTCTAGAGACCAGCTTACTATAGACCTATTTAGCGACAGAATATTCGTCTATTCTCCAAAGGGTGATATTTATAATCTACCAGAAGGAGCGTTGCCGCTAGATTTCGCATACCTCGTGCATAGCGATATAGGTAAGCATTCGGCGAGTTTTAGGGTAAATGGAAACATACATCCATTCGATAAGCCTCTTTCAAATGGTGACGTTGTTGAAGTTATCACTCGGCCACTTTCCCAGGCAAAACAGGCATGGCTAAGCCTGATGAAAACTTCTCATGGCAAAAGCAAACTAAAGGGACAGCTCAAAAAACCCGATGCCATAACTTCAATTAGAAAATCTAGAGATAAAAATATCTAATCTTTTTTATGCGCATCATTCCAACGCTGTATGGACTCACGAATAACTTGCTGCGCTTCATCGATATCTCCGTAACCCTTGACATGAGTTAAGCCCGCTTGTTTGAAGTCTTTGTAATGCGTAAAGTGATGCGTGATTGCATCTACCAGAGTTTTTGGAATATCGCTCAGAGATCTCATCTCATTTACATAACCTAAATCATCTTTAGGTACTACGATAATTTTGTCATCGATTTCATTATTATCTTCAAACTTCATTACTCCGACAATACGACCCTCCAAATAAACACCGGTTGGAAGGGGCTGTTCAGTAATGACTAGAGCGTCCAGCTCATCACCATCTTCGTCGATTGTTCGTGGAACAAAACCGTAGTTTGTAGGCTTAGCGAAGATCTGTGGTTTTACGCGATCTAGTTCGAATAAACCGTTTTCACGTCTCCACTCGATCTTATTGGTTGAACCCGATGACATTTCAATAACAACGTTAACGTATCCTTGTTCAACATTTCCGGCATCTAAAATTTTATTAAATTTTGGCATAAAAAAATCCTTTCAGTACTATTAATAGATTATTATATCAGTAATTAGGTTATAATTTGAATATGAGACCAAAGTTATTGCTGCCCAGTGAATACGTTGCACATGCTTCAAAAAATATAAATAAAGCTAAAAAACGCGTTTATTTTTTGGCAATGGTAGTTGCAAAAGACTCTTCTTCATCACCAATAATTGATTCCTTAATAACAGCAGCTAAACGCGGAGTAGACGTTAACGTAGCTGCTGATACATTCACATACATGGAGCTTTCGGGCTACTTCTTTCCAACATATTATCGTAATAAAAAATCACGCGAAACTACACAAATGGTAAAAGATCTTACCATGGCTGGTGCGAAATTCGACTGGCTAGGAAAATCAAAATCTACTATAGTCAGTGGGCGCACTCATACAAAGCTGTGTATAGTCGACGATATAGTTTACTGCTTCGGAGGAGTTAACCTATATGATGGAGGCATTGCTTCAAACGACTATATGTTTGTACAAGAAGATAAATATCTTGCAGACAAACTCTCAGAAGAATACGAGATACTAAGAGATGCCGAGAAAAGCAATTCATACTACAAAAGTCATGAATTTGCCTGGAAAAATAATAGCGTATTAGTCGATGGTGGTATTATAGGAAACTCAATTATTTACAAAAGAGCCTGTGAGCTTGTCAAAGAAGCAGCTAGTATACTATACGTATCTCAATATCCGCCTACAGGAAAATTGGGTCATCTAATTAGAAAAATTCCGAACCAGCTTTACTTCAATCCTACCCGCAATGCAAACCTAGCCAATAGCTGGGTTATAAAATTTGGAGAATTATTTTCTAAGAATCAGACTCTATATAATCACAGACAATACCTGCATGGTAAATTTATGATCATCACAAAAAAGAATGGTGATAAAGTCGCCATTACGGGTTCCCACAATTTCGTTTATGGCGGAGTACTTCTTGGAATACGAGAAATGGCTCTGGAAACTTCCGATCCAGAATATATAAAGCAATTAGAAAAGTTTGTGCAAGATAAAATTATTTAGATTTACGATTTCGTTCGTCTAAATATTCGCGAATAGAAATCGCAACCGCTGCACCTTCACCAACAGCAGAAGCTACCTGTCTGGTTGCGCCACTTCTTACGTCACCGCTTGCGAAAATACCAGTTACATTTGTCTGTAAATGGTTATCGGTTTTTACCAGTCCAAGTTCATCAAGTTCTACTATGCCGTCTTTCAAGAAATCGGTGTTAGGCTTCAATCCGACAAATACGAATACTCCATCACATTCAAATACTTTATCATCAGAATTTTCAATTGCTTTCACTCCGTAAATCTTACCGTCTCTGGCTAAAAATTCTTTTGTCTCTGTATTAAGGTGCACAGTTATTTTGCCTGCATCGACAGATTTTTGGATCTCATGTTGCAAGATATCGCTTGCCTTTATTGTGCTCCTGACTAATAGGTCGATATGGGAAGCAAATCTAGTTAAAAATAGTGCCTCTTGTAATGCAGAGTTTCCTCCACCTACTACAACGAGCTTCTTTTCTTTATAAAACGCACCGTCGCATGTCGCACAGTAATGCACTCCACGACCATAGTATTCACTTTCTCCAGGAACTCCAATCTTTTTCCAATCGCTACCAGTAGAAATTAAAACGGCTTTTGATTTATAATCTTTACCATCAATGGTTAAAATTTTATTTTCTCCATCTTGTAAAATCTTAGTCACTTCGCCGAATTCAATTTTCGCACCGAATCTTTCAGCCTGCTTCTCAAACAAACCTGCCAACTCCATACCCGCGATACCGTTTGGGAATCCAGGATAGTTGTCAATCATATCAGTTACCGCAGCAAGTCCGCCGATGGCTGATTTTTCGATCAATACAGTTTCAATATCTTCTCGGGTGGTATAGATAGCTGCTGTTAGTGCACTAGGACCAGAACCTATCATTATGACTTCGTATAATTTATCTTCCATTTTAGACTCCCTTTTTTATTTAATATAGTCAGCGTAATTTGGTGCAGTTAATTTCTCTGGTGTAGGAATAATCATAATTATGAATTTCAATGGAGTGTTGGCAGGTATTAAATCGCCCTGGCCTGTTTGGCCATATGCTTTATCTGAAGGAATAGTAACCTCTCTTACGCCACCGATCTTCATACCAATAACACCCTCATTCCAGCCGATAATCAAGTTTCCGCTTGCGATAGGAGCCTTCAGCGTATTCGTAGCGGTGTCGATTGATTGATCAAAAATCTTTCCATCAGGATTCCATCCTATGTAAAAAGAGCTGTAGCTGCTACTAGAATTGATTTCATCGCCAGTTCCAACGACCAAATCCTTGGTAGATAAAGACGACACAGAGGCTTTGTCAAAAGCTGCCGGATAAGTAGAATAGACTTTCATTTTCTCATAATATTTATCGGAAAGCTCTGTAGTTTGAGCAGTTACTTTTGACTGATAATCATTACTTGCAGCTAAATACTTACTATACTTCTCTTGCTGTGTTTTGCTTTCTTCGGCGTTATTTTGATTACCTATGATAATTACTAGAAATGAAAATATTGTACCAACAGTCATGACTATTGTAATTACCCATATACCAATGCGTTGATTGAGGCTTGTAGATGCCAAAACGTGTCTCCTCTGAAATTATTTCTTACTATATATTATAGCAAATTTATATGATCTTGGCGCCAAGCTCTGTTACTACTTTATTTAAAATTTTGGCGAGCATATCATTAACCTCGGCGCTTGTAAGAGTTTTATTTAGTGGCTCAAAAGTTATGGAGACGGTTATATTTTTCTTTTCAGATCCTTCGGGAGAATATACGTCAACTGCCGAAATGTTAGTTTCTAATTCTTCATTAACTCCACTACTCAAAATTTTCATAATATGAGAAAAGTTTGTATTTACGTCAACCTGCAGACAAACATCTCTGCTTGTTTTCGGATACTTACTGATTGCCCTATAAGATGAACCTATCTTAGACATAGAACCATATAATTCACGAGTATTAATTTCAAAACCGGCTGTATTTTCAGATAGCTTGTTCGAAGAAATAACATTACTCTTGAATTCTCCTATGACTCCTAGTGTTATTTTTCCAGAAATTATTTTACCACTTCGCCTTGGTTCAAAAGGAGCATATTCAGGAGACTTATCTTTGTCTGTCATAGGTATAACTTCGTAACGCACACCTAATTGTTGCATCAAATAGTCTAAAATAGTTTTTGCGGAGTAGTATGAAGCTCCTTGTTTATTTTTTTTACTGGATATTACAAATCCTACAGAATCTGACTCCACCGGAACTCTCTCAGAGGTCAGTCCAAGATCTTTAGAATGTATCTTATTTATTTCATATATTCCGAACTCTTCGTAGCCTTGCTTTATGTTTGGGTGAACCAACGACAACAATCCTGGAACTAAACTCTGCCTATAGTATTGCAATTCTGGGCTTAGAGCATTGATTATTCGATAAGAGTTGTTTGTATCTTGATTATTTTTATTAAGAAGGTCGCCATGTACGAAGCTATACTGATAGACCTCATTAGCTCCAGCTGATTTCAAAATTAGACGCATTTTATTCCTAAATATATCGAATTCGGCCGGTGGTGTTGGTGTGACTTTTCTCAGAGGCAAAGTCGGGATAATGTTATCAAAACCATACAATCTGCCGACCTCTTCTATAACGTCTTCAGCTATATGAATATCAGATCTCCAGTAAGGGGCAGTTGCTTCAATAACGTCGCCGTTGTCCTTGATAACAAACTCCACATTATTGAGTAATTTGATAATTTCTGATTTTTCTAACAATGTACCTAATACTTGGTTAATTTTGGATGTTGAAACCGCAACTGGTTGATTACTATCGTCTTTGCCTTTGGCTACGGCTACATCACTTATAGCTTTAGCCCCTGACCAATCTTCTAGAAGTTTAACTGCTTCGTGTAATACAGGCAGGCATAGGCTTGATGGCTGACCTTTAGTGAACCTGGTTATAGCCTCAGAGAAAATACCATGGCGCATCTGTGTAGCGCGCAAATTGTAGAGATTGAAAGTTGCAGATTCTAACAAGATATTTTTTGTATTCTCATCAATTGCTGTATTTTTACAGCCCATCCCACCCGCTAGCCCAATAGCAACTTCGCCGGCTGATATGATAATGTCTTCCGGTGTAACCTCTATCTCTCGATCATCAAGAAGAATCAATTTCTCGCCCTTTTTACCGGAACGAACATGAATTTCTGGCTTACCTCCATTGAGAGCAACTAATTTGTCATAGTCGAAAGTGTGTAATGGCTGGCCAGTTGCCATCATTAAATAATTAGTAACATCAACTGGCGCATTTATAGGTCGCATGCCAATCCTTGCTAGATATGTTTGGATCTCTATTGGTGATTTTCTTGAGCTGTCTGCTCCGGTCAATACAACTGCAGAGTATTGAGCAGATAGATCATCGTTATCAATGAAAACTTTTGGAAGTTTTGAAGTATCAAGAGTTTCGTAGTGTTTATCTTCAACCTTAATAAAATCAGGAGACCTGAAAGCGGCACCCTGAATTCCAGCTATTTCCCTTGCGAATCCTATCATTCCGAAAGCATCCGGCCGGTGAGTTAAAGACTTATTCTCGATGTCAAATAGAAAATCGTCAAGTTCATAAGCTTCTCTGAAAGAGTCTCCAGCTTTTACGTCTTTGTCTATTTCAATAATTCCTGTGTGATCATCATACAAATCAAGTTCTTTAGCACTAGCTAACATACCATTGCTCATAACACCCCTGAGGGGTTTCTTTGAAAGTTTGAATTCGTCTTTTGTTCCGTAAGTTTCAGGTACTACGGATTCTGGAGGCAACCAAGCTGCAAACATTCCTTGTCTCACATTTGGTGCACCGCAAACGACCTGAACCAAATTATCACCGTCTCGATCTACATTCTGTATTTTTCCGCCGTCATCAATGAGAACAACATTCAAATGATCACTCCCGGCGAGTGGACTAGCTTTAACTACCTTGACAATCATTACGTCCTTATAGATTTCCGATAGATTTTTGACTGACTCGACTTCAACAAGCCTAGAACCGATTAGATCCTGGAGTTCTTTGATGTTAGAGTTCACATCTACATATTTTTTAATCCAATTCAGTGAGATTATCATGATTTAAACTTCCTTAAAAATTCTAGCTTACCAGCCTCAAAATGCCTTAGATCTTCAATGCCGTATTTGAGCATTGCTAATCTGTCAACGCCACCACCCCATGCAAATCCTCTATAGACATTCGGATCGATGCCAGCAGATTTCAAAACATTCGGGTGTATCATTCCACAACCTAGCATCTCAAGCCATTCACCGGCTTTGCCACCTAATGTTGCTGGCTTCTCGATGAAAAATTCCATACCTGGCTCAACGAATGGGAAGTAGCCGGGTTGAGTTTTTATCTTCAAATCTTGTCCGTAGTAGCTTTCAAAAAATGACCTAAGTACTCCTAGCATGTCACCGAGAGTCGCAGATTTGCTAACAAATACTCCCTCATATTGATAAAATGTATGTTCGTGTGTGGCGTCTACGTCTTCATTTCTAAATACTCGACCGTAGCTAATAGCAGCAATTTCTCCGCCATCTTCAAGTGCTGATTTGCCATCTTTTAGAATTCTATTTTGCATTGTGCTGGTGTGAGCCGGAGGAATAAATCCTTCCTCGGTTCTAAAAGTATCATAGCCGTCTCTAGCCGGATGGCCTTCTGGAAAGTTAAGGGCTTCAAACATGTGCAAATCATCATCAATCTGTCTTGATTCAATAGCTTCAAATCCCATTCTAGTAAAAATATCAATAACTTTATAAAGTTCAGTACTCAAGGGATGTATTGTGCCATTTTCGGCAGGCAAGAGCTCGGGTAATTTAGAGTTCATATCCATAGGAGCCGTGACGTCTATGGAAGATACGTTTGAATCTTCTATTTCATTTCTTCTTTTTTCGATAGCTTTGTCTAGTTCAATCTTTAGCTCATTAACTTCTTTGCCAAATTTGCCCCTCTCTGATGGTTCTAGCTTAGGTATTTGCGCATACAGTTCTTTTAGTTTTGAAGATTTCAAAACATCAACCGGGTTTGCACTGGCTAAAATTTCAGAAAGAAGCTGCTTTTTTACTGAACTTATATCTATCATGGTTATATATATTATACTTTACTTTTTGACTTCATCTACAAATTGTTTGAAACGTTCAATAATTGAATTTGTTTGGTTTTCCAGTAATTGTTGATAGGAATTAATTTTTATTATTTCGCTATTTATTTCGTCGTTAGTTTTCATGTATACATAGCTCGATGATGCAAAAACCAATCTGTTGTTTTGTTGATAATAATTTGCCATATTAGCGAATGCGTCAGCAATTACACTAGATAATTCAATTAAAACTGCCTTTGAAGACCTTGTGTCACTAGTTAAATTATAATTTTCAACCAATGTTCTATAGAACTGATACCTACTTTTTATTTCATTAAGAATATTAGGTTTGTCTGTAGGAGCCGCTGCTCTGTATTTTGATCCAAAAACAATCAAATCATCTTTTAAAGCTGCATAATCATCTATTAGCCTATAAAATTCCGAATTTGAATCTAAGGCAGTAATTATAGTATTAGTCTGGTCCGTTATCTCGCTTGATAAAACGCCACTCTGAGCATATTTATAATTAAGCCACCCAAAAAATACTCCTTCGAGTTCAGGCTTATCTATTTTCTTCAAAATTTCTATTTTTTCTCTATATGAATCAGATTTAATGGTAAGTTGATTATAAAAAGTATCTAAATATTCTATCGATTTTGGCTTATAAATATTAGCTGCAAGAGCCGCATTCGACTGAATCACTAGAAATGAAACTACAAACATAATTAAGGCTAGAAAAATTACAGCGAGTGAAATATAAAACGCTTTTGGTGATTTGTTTTTCTTCGTAAGCACCATATCTCTGACATGATGATGAAACGGTTTCTTAGGGCGATCGAGTTTGGCTTCTTCAATTTCCATGTAATTATCCAGAAATTGATCTATAAACCATGAATCCTATGACTATTACTGAAAGTATAGCTACAACTAACCAAACCCCTGTTAAAAAGCTTGTTTGTTTAGTTCCTTCTAGATATGCAGAATCTTTTACGTGGTCGGGCCGATCGACATCTTCAGTCTTATTTTTAAGCCTATCCTGCAATTCAGCAGCAATTTTCTCTTGATATTTAGACCTGTTATCTGTTTGTTTAAGTATAATTCCCATAAAATTTATTATACACTAGCTTGATTTAATTACGGTTGTGCTACAATATATGCATGTTCACTTAAAGGAGGGACTCAATACTATGGCGACTAAAAAAGCCACAAAAAAACCAGTAGTAGTAAAATCTAAGGTTGCTTCATCAGCTTTGGACGGATTTACATCAAAACTTAAAGAACGAGCTTTCGTAGGCTCTCTAGTTGTAGAAATTCTAGGTACATTTCTACTTACATCAGCATTCATCATCAGACAAGGTGATCCAATCGTCTTGCTATTTGGCCTTGGTGCTATAGTAATGATTCTTGGTACAAAAGCAGGTGTTCATCTTAACCCAGCTATCACTCTAGCTGCTTGGGTTACAAAAAATATTACCGGCTTCCGAGCTGTAATGTTTGTCCTAGGTCAATTCCTAGGTGCAGTATTGGCATTCGCAGTACTAAAATTCTTCGTAGATGCGGCTGACGCTTCAAGCGCTCAAGCAATGTACTACGGTGCTCCAAGCCTATACAAGCTTCCTGCAATTCCTGCAGACAAGCAATGGTATGTATTCCTAGCTGAAGTTATCGGTACATTCGTACTTGCTTACGGCGTATCAGGTGTACTACGAGCAAAGAAAGACAAGCTAGTAGCAGGTGTAACATTAGGATTTGCAATCTTCCTAGGTGTATTAATCTCTTCAACTGTAGCAGGATATGTTACAGGTGCAGTAGTATTAAACCCAGCTATCGCTTCAGTTCTTAGCGTAGACTTTAACAGCCAATGGACATATGTAGTTTACCTACTTGCTCCAGTTGTTGGTGCCTTACTAGGCTTTGTAGTTAACAAAGCTGTCTCTACAGACAACTAATTAACTGCTCAAATAAAAAATCCCCGTCGAGATGAGGCGGGGATTTTTATTATTCGTTTGTATTGGGTTTGTCTATAAGCAGTGGATCGATTGATCTTGAAGTGCCGCTGATCTTTATAACATCCTTATCGACTTTACCGAGCTCTTTATGTGCGGAGTTAAAATGATTGACGGTAGTGCCGAGTGAATTACCAAGTTTGTGCATATACTCCTCAAACTTCAATATGTGCTGTCCCAGCATACCAACTCTTACCTGAATCTCTTTAGCCTGCTCTTCTATTTGAAGGCTTCTGAGGCCCTGTAAAACAGTTTGAAGGTACGCCATAAAGCTAGTAGGACTAACAATGATAACTTTCTTATCCCTAAAAGCATATTCAATCAAATCTCTTGCGCTAGATCCACTACCTACACTTCCAATGAGTAGGTCATAGTAGAGCGACTCGCTTGGTATAAACATGAAAGCGAAGTCCATAGTTTTTTCGTTAGGACGAATATACTTGCTTGTTTCATCAATTCTGGCCTTAAGATCATTACGCACTTTTGATAGAAGTTTTTCTTTTTCTTCTTTGTTATTTTCTGTTATCATTCGATTATAGTTCTCGAGGCTAAACTTGCTATCGACAGGCAATATCTGTCCCTTGTCTAAAAATATAACTGCATCTACAATCTCACCATCTTTAAATTTATATTGCATCTGGAAATTATTGGTAGGCAAAACATTGTCGAGCACTGATTCAAGATAATACTCGCCAAAAACACCGCGCTGCTTGGGGTTTGAGAGTACATTTTGTAATGTCTTTAACTCATCGGCAACATCTTCGACGCGCTTATTAGATGCTTCAAACTTTGCAAGTCTCGAAGATACATCGCTAACAAGTTTATTGCTCTCGCTTAGTTGTTTATGCATAGAGCTTTGCATATTTTGCTGTCCTTGCTCTAGTTTATCTCCAACGGCTGTCTGAAGACTATGTAAATTTCTAGTAATTTCGGTCAGGTCAGATTTTAGCATCTCAACGGCGCCAGTGTTTTTAATTTCCTTCATTTTTTGATTCATAAAATATATAACTACACCAAATCCTAACGATAGTAGAATAAGTATAACTACTAGAGCACCAACATCCATATCAAACTTTCTTCCTTATAATTCTTTCATCTAAATACCACAATCCGCCAATCAGTCCTATGAGTATTCCGAAAATTACATCAACCGGTGAATGTACCAATGCCAAAACCCTACCGATACAAACCAATCCAACTCCGATAAACAATAAAATTGAAACTAATTTATTCTTAGTCTCAGACCAAACGGCGACTGCTAGCACAGTAACAAATAATGCATGGTCGGATGGGAAGCCAGGATTATTCAAATACGCTGCTCCTGGTTTTAGGCCTAATAACTCAAATGGTCGTAGATCGGTAGGTTGATATATTATTGCAGCGAACTTTGCAATCATATAAGAAGTCAGGCCAGCGACTAGTATTCTTTTATACGAATGAACTCGTTTTCCTCTGGGTATTTTAAAAATCAACATATAAGTCGAAATTAGTGCAATTATAATAACAAGATAATCTGCTATAAATTTAATAAAGAAATCATACATACTCCTAGATTAGCATGAATCGTCCAATAAATAAGCACTTGCTTTTTATGTTCACTTTGATATCATGAAAACATAATCGTGAAAGAAGGTAGTATGTCTAAAAAAGAAAAATTAAAAAGAAAAATTAAATATAAATCATTTATGGGCGTCACTTAGAATTGGACTGGGATTCGTTATGCTATGGGCGTTCTTCGATAAAATGTTCGGACTAGGTTTCAGCACTTGTTTCAATAAAACAACTGGTTCAATAGACAATTTTTGCAATGCTGCCGTATTGAATGGTGGATCTGCTACTGACGGTTTTTTGAAATTCGGAATACCAACTAACGGTGTTTTCTACGACTTCTTCCATGGTCTAGTAAGCAACCCAGTTGCGAACTTTTTATTCATAGCAGGCCTAGGACTTATAGGATTCGCTCTTACTTTTGGTATAGCGGTAAGAATTGCAGTAGTTTCTGGTGTAGTGCTGTTGGTATCAATGTGGGCATCTCTACTAAACTTCAATGGTGGCAGCACAAATCCTTTAGTTGACGATCACATCATTTATTCGCTAGTCCTAGTCGGAATATTCATGGCTAACAAGGACCAAGAATGGGGCCTCGGAAAAGCTTGGCAGTCTCTTTCTATTGTAAAAAAGAACTCTTGGCTAGAATAATAAACTTAAAAAAATAAAATGACCGCACTATGCGGTTATTTTATTTTCAGAATTTGTCTCGAAGATGACGCATACTAAATTTCCAATTAGCATTGGTCTTCTTGTGTGGATTGAATATGTTATCTTTATCAAAAATTTCTTTAACTTCTTTGAAGTAGCCGAATATTTTTTCCCCGTACATTTCCTTAAGCCAAGGTCCACGAATCATACCGTCATTATGCTCACCAGAAAGCGATCCACCATATTTCAGCACAAGTGCTGTAATTTCTTTCATGGCTGGTTCGAGCTTATCTTTTTCAGATTGTTTCTCAATATTCATCAATGGAATTATATGGAAATTACCGTCACCGAAATGACCCGCAATTGTTGCAAAAAATTTATATTTATTAATGACAGCTCTAATTTCAGGCAAGAATTTAGGTAGCACTGCAGGAGGCACTATTAGGTCGTCCATAAAAGGGGCGGTGTGTTTATCGTGTACTTTTTGACGTAATAGATTAAAGCTCTCGTGCCGCATGATCCAAAACTTTTGAGCCTTCTCGGCCGTTTCATCTTCTTCGAATATTGCTTCGTGCTTGTATTTTGCAAGGTCAAGTCGCATTGCGTGAACCCTATTTGCAACATCTTGCTCATTGTCACCATCGAATTCTACTAGTAGAACCATTTTAGGCATGCCTTGTACTATTTTCAATGCAGATGGAATCAATTTAAATGCAAGGTTTATCGTCTTACTCCAGCCAATTGTTTTCCTGAAGTTAAGGAATAGTCTCAGGCTCAACGCTAAAGTGTAGCCATCAAAGCCTTCAAAAGTTGCGGGCTTGTGTTTCATAACATCTACAATCATCTCACCAAGATCATCAAGCGTATGTAGAAAAATAACTAATGTTCCAGAGTATTTTCTTTTTGGAACAAGATTAAATGTTATGTCAGTAATTATGCCTAGTGTTCCTTGTGATCCAACAATAAGTTGAGTTAAATCAAATTTACCTGACTCTCTGTCCCATACATCCCACAAATGATATCCTGTAGAATCCTTACTAATCTTAGGCTTAGCTGCCATAATTGCATCGTAATTCTTTTCGATAAGTTCAAACACTTCTTTGTATACTTTGCCCTCAAAATTATCTTGAGACATTTTTTTTATTAGTTCAACCCTTGAAATTGGCTTAACGATATATTCATTACCGTCAGCAAAAACTACTTTCAGTTGTTTAATAAATCTCTCTACCTTACCAAACTCTAAAGACTTTTCACCTCCGGCATTGTTACCTACCATTCCACCTACAGTACAAATGTCGCGAGAGGCTGGGAAGGAAGGCATTAACGCGCCCTTTTTTAATGTTTCAATTTCAAAGTCTTTATACATAACACCGGGTTGGGTATTAGCTGTCTTCGAAGTCACTTCACCGATTTTATTGAAGTATTTCTTGATATCAATAATAATAGAATCATTCACCGCGCCTCCGGACATACAGGTGCCCCCTGAACGAACGGTCAAGGAAAGTGCTGGATATTTATGCTTATTTTCGGAGACAAACCTTACTAGTTTTTCAATATCAGAAACGTTCTTAGGAGCAACTACAGCTTCCGGGACCATCTCAAACATACTAGCGTCATGACTAAAAATCTTACGCGTTATTACTTCATCGTCTACATCGCCAGCTATAAGCTCGCGTATATCGTCCACCCATAAACTCATACTTATATCATAACCTTTATATCATTTATTTTCAATTATTAGCTTGTTGCTATAGCGTAGAACAATCCTATTGCTGCAAGTGCCATCACGCCAAACGCTATCCATATTATCAACCTTGAAATCATACTTCCCTTATAGTCGCCGAGTATATTGGCATTCCCATTAATCTTGGCTATCACATATAGCAATGGTACCGCCGAAACACCATTAAATACAGCGGTAAATATCAAAGCTTTGATTGGGTTAATGCCTATGAAATTCATACCTAGGCCTATGATCATAGAAATTATAATTACAAAATAAAATCCCCTTGCTTTCTTAAATTTTCTTGACAGCCCAGACTTCCAACCCATAGCCTCGGAAAGTGCATATGCAGATGATCCAGCGAGTACAGGTATTGCCTGCAAGCCAATGCCAATTACACCGACCGCAAATATAACCTTAGCGATTAGCCCTGCGTTCGGGAAGGACTGAACAAGAGGTTCCAATGCCTTGGCGGCATCTGCTGCAGAATCAATATTATTTATACCTGCGCTAAATAGAACCGTAGCTGCAGTAATAACTATGAACCATTGCGAAATCTGCGCAAATGTCATTCCAATCGCATTATCAATCCGCATATTTTTCAAAAATCTTTTTGTTAGAACTGGCCTTCCGCCTTTACTCCTGATATTATGTGATTTCTCCTCTTCAACTTCGCCAGAAGCCTGCCAGAAAAACATGTATGGAGTGATGGTAGTTCCAAATACGCCAGTAACCAAGAATAGATAATCGAGATTGAACTCAAAATGCGGCACTATTGAGGCTTGGAATATCTCCGGCCATGGCTGAGACACTAAAAAGGCGGTGACTATATATGCTAGCAGAGAAAGCGAAAGAAATTTTAATACATTGGCATATTTTTTATAGGAAATAAATATTTCCAGGAATAATATCAACAACACAGTGGTAAAAGCTATTACTGCAAAATTAAATTGTGGAAATATTAGTTGAGTTGAAGCAGCTATAGCTCCGATGTCAGCTCCAATATTTATACAGTTTGCAACAACTACAAGCAGAACAACTGTAAATAAAACTTTTCTACTGTAATTTTCTTTTACAACCCCAGCCAGCCCTTTTCCGGTTACAGCACCTATCCTTGCACAGGCTTCTTGTATAGCAATAATCATGGGCAACTGATACAGAGACGCCCATAGCATGCCTAGTCCAAATTGCGCACCGGTTTGAGTATATGTAGCTATCCCAGAAGGATCATCATCAGCCGCACCCGTAATCAATCCAGGTCCAAGAATACGCGTAAATCGATTAAATTTTAGTTTACTAACAGTACGCCCAGAGGACACTGGTTTTTTACTCATAACACTTATGTTATCAGAGTTTCAATTATAATTAAATACCTTAAGAGTATGCTAGAATGAGATTATGAATAAAGATAAAAATATATACCATTTCACAGTAAAAGACGCCGATGACAACCTGGTTCATCTAAATGACTACAAGGGTAAGGTCCTGCTGATAGTAAACACAGCTACTCATTGTGGTTTTACTCCACAATACGAAGGACTCCAGAACCTATATAAGCAATTCAATAAACAAGGATTTGAACTATTAGACTTCCCTTGCAACCAATTTGGTAATCAAGCACCCGAATCAAATGGAGAAATTGTAAATTTTTGTCAGCAGCATTACGCAACAACATTTAAAACTTTTGCAAAAATAAAAGTTAACGGTGTAGATGCTGATCCACTTTATAAATTTTTAAAACAACAAAAATCCGGAGCACTACTAGGTCGTATAAAATGGAATTTCACCAAGTTCCTAGTTGATTCTGAAGGTCATGTGGTCAAGAGATATTCTTCTGCTACTACACCTGATAAAATCTCCAGTGATATACAGCAGTTATTAAAAAAAGAGTCCTAGTGAACTCTTTTTTAATTACCCTTCGATAAAGGTTAGAGCGTGGCCAATTCTTCCGGCACGGCCAGTTCGACCAATGCGGTGAATATAGTCATCGTAGACTTTAGGTATAGAGTAGTTAATAACATGTGTAATGTCAGAAACGTCGATACCTCTGGCAGCAACGTCTGTTGCAACCAAAATACGCACTTCGTTTTGTTTAAACTTAGCAAGCGCACGTTGCCTTTGGCCCTGAGATTTTCCACCATGGATAGAGTCAGTGGCATATCCACGCTTGTACAACTCTTCATATAGTCTTTCAACACCACGTTGAGTTTCATCAAAGACAATAACTTTTGAAACATCTTCTTTTGAAAGTATGTCATTTAGTTTTGTCATCTTGTCGTTTTTGTCCCTAAACCTAACAACGTTCTGGTGAACATTTTGGCTTGCAGAGCTTGCCTTCAATGAAACAGTTATAGGATCATTTGTAAAGTTATCTATCAGTGCACGAACTTTATGCTCAATTGTTGCAGAGAAAAAGAATGACTGACGATCGCTCTTGGTACTATTCAAGATTGTGGTTACGTCGTTTACAAATCCCATGTCTAACATTCGGTCAACTTCGTCTAGAACAATCATATCGAAATTATCTAGTACAAGCGTCCTACGGTGCAAGTGGTCTTTAATTCGTCCTGGTGTTCCAATAACAATTCTTGGCTTGTCACGTAGATCCATAAGCTGGTTTCGCATGCTGCTACCGCCAATAAGTAGTGCGCCGTGAAGACCGCTACCACGAGCAATCTCTTTTAGTTCGCTTTCGATTTGCTGAGCAAGCTCACGCGTTGGAGCGATAACCAATGCGTAAGATTTTGGATTCTCAATAAGTTTATTTAAAACCGGTATACCAAAGCTAGCAGTTTTGCCTGTTCCTGTGCTTGCTATACCTATAATATCTCGTCCCTCTAGGGCTGTTGGGATTGTTTGATCCTGAATTGGAGATGGCGTTTCGTAACCTTTTTTTGCAAGGTTTGTTTTAAGAATTTGATGTATGTTAAAATCCTCAAATGAGTGTGTTGGAACATATTTTTCTTCATTCACAACTTGTGCTTCTTTTACAAAGCGACTTGGATCAATATATTCGCCACGGTTGTTACCGCGGTTTGGTCTAGATTGATAACTACGGCGGGAATTACCCCCACCTGAAAATGGTGCTCTTTTTGAGCGATATGCATAAGACATAAAATGTCCTTTCGATTTAGTTTAATTACTCTGATTGTAGTATGACGCCAGAGCAATTATTTCTATTACACTTTCGAAGGAATCATTTAAAACAATACTATTATATTAGCATAAAAATTATATTTTTGCAATAGTAAGGAGCGAGTTAAATTAAAAACAGACCTCGTGGTCTGATTTTATTTTGGCTGGGATGGAGGGATTCGAACCCCCGAATGCCAGGACCAAAACCTGGTGCCTTACCACTTGGCGACATCCCAAAATCGTATTAAATAACCTGTAAATTGTACACCAAAAGCCCTATTTTCTCAAGTGGAGATCTAAGGAGACTTTTTTACGAAAAATGATCTTACTTCATACAGTAAATAACCGCTTACTACAACTATGGTCAAAGTTTTCAAAAGACCCATTAGGTCCGCAGCAAGCGACCAGTTGACGACAAGGGTAACCAAACCTAGTAAAAATGAGGCGAACATAAGCTCCCACCCACTTCTCTGCAATGACTTAAGTGGAAGTAGCGCCATAGACGGTAAAATTATTTGTAATACCTGGACAACTAATGATATGGCGATAAAAAATACCAGACCCGTAGTTAGTGAATAAGTGCTGTCTGAGATCTGCACAAAACTGACTATTCCAACCGCAGCGAATAGTCTGATTAGCCCCACTATCTGAAAAATCAGCCAGGCAATAGCTACCAAATAAAAGTAACTAGCTAGGTTCTTTCTATTGTCTTTTGACAAATTGGGAGTTAATTTATAAAAACTCATAAAAAACTTTTCAAATGAACTGAACATTTTAGCTCTTCTTTCTTTTTGAATGTTTAAGATCAAGAGGCCACAATCCCCAGATATTATTCATACTCAACCCACCGAATATCACGGTAAAGGCAGCCAGAGGCAAACCTGATGACACTTTTATAAATCCACCTAGAAGACCGCTATCTCTAGCGTCAAATGGCAACCACAAGGCAAGATATATCCAAAAAATTGTGACAACCCATAGTAGCAACATGCAAAAAATTCTGAATGCTCTTGATAGTTTCATCCGGAGCAAGAACGGGATACTAAATACCTCAGCCCAAATAATGAAAGCACCAAGCAGATATGCTTGTGACTGAGTCCCAAGCTCCAAATTTGTAAAAATATCGAGAAAGTCCTGCAAAAAAAATAGCTGAGTCAAAGAAAGGACTACTAAAATAGCGGCTTGTATGTAAGCAGTTATTT
>Ga0209085_1000172_pt1 | contig 50624 bp, 38 predicted proteins | sample C_131016_EF_Meta_FD_187310 | JGI IMG/M metagenome (GOLD analysis project Ga0209085, IMG submission 187310) | Freshwater microbial communities from Lake Croche, Canada to study carbon cycling - C_131016_EF_MetaG (SPAdes) (version 2) | ecosystem: Environmental > Aquatic > Freshwater > Lake... | reverse complement strand
ATGCGAGTCGTGTTGCTCATTTTTACTTAAGAAATTTTGCGGCTTCCGTTGCTGTTGCTCCATCGTGGACAGTGGCCATGAGCGCAGCCACCATGCCGGCAGGGTTCGGGTGTTGAACCACATTGCGGCCATACACGATGCCGGAAACGCCTTGCTGCATCAGCGCCTCAGTGCGTGCGAGAATCTCCGCATCCGGCGCCTTGCCGCCTCCGCGAACAAGAACGGGAATGCCCCCGGCGGCTTCGACGACTTTGTGGTAGATCGAAACATCGTCGGTCGGATCGGCCTTGATCACATCCGCGCCAAGTTCCACTGCCTGACGGACGAGATGTTGGATTTTAACGAGATCGCCATCGACCATGTAGCCGCCAGCCTCGCTGTTTGGACGGAAGACGAGAGGTTCCACCATCATGGGCATGCCATAGTGGTCGCTCTCTAGTTTGAGCGCGCAGATGTTTTCAATGCACTGATTCGTTACGCCTGGCGCTCCAGGAATCTGAAAAAGATTCACGCACATGCAGGCGGCATCGAGTCGAACGGCCTGAAGGCTCGGTTCCTCGATCATCGCGCTCAACGCCTCAACGGGTAACTCGCGGCCATAGACATTGGCCACATCCGTGCGGAGAACAAACGAAGGCTTTTGACGGCCCGGGATTTTCTGCAGATGGCGTGCCTGCCCGGTGGTGAGCTGAACCGCATCCGGTGCGGCCTTTACAACAGTCTCCACAGCCTTCGCCATGTCCTCGATTCCTGTGAGAAAGCCAGGTTGGTTAAAAAAGCCGTGATCGATGGCGACATCAAAGCAGCGGCCGGATTTAGAGTTGAAGAGGCGATTGAGACGGTAAGTTTTCATATGTAAAAATGAGCGAAGCTGATTATATGCAATTACTCCGCTCATTTTGTCAATCTTGTTTCGTCAGTTTGTTCCGCCGAGTTTTTCCTCGTTTTGTCGGAGTTCGTAGCCGGTCAACCGGCGTGACAAACCGTGACAGCGATTGTTCCATTTTATGCCTCTCTGTTCCTGCTTCGTGAGAAGCAGAGATGAACACACTGGAATAAAATTGCATATAGTTGAATGATAGCTACATATAACAACACACTCATAACCTGAAGGTCAGAGGTTCAAATCCTCTCCCCGCAACCAATTTCTTATTAACGTCTTATAAGAAATTTCCCGCCCGAAAAGTTCTCCCAAAATCGGGCTCCGTGACAAATCTGTGACAACCCTACTTATCCTCATGGGGTTGAGAAGTTTGGAGTAAGGTTGACAAATTTGCGCCTTCCATGCACTCGCCTCAGTGATGGATATTTGGGAGTCCTGGCTGGCACATTTCCTCTATGCCAATAGCCGCACAGCCTCTCATTGACACGCTCTCCGGGGATATGGCCGACCTTCTCCAACCAATCAAAGTCCAAAAACGCTGTTATGAAAATCGAGGCAGCTGTTCTGAAAAATGGAACGCGAGTCGTCCCTAAGAGAACATCAGGCATGAAAATCGATACATCTCTTTTTAAAATAAAGATATGAGTGAGGTTGCGGTCGATAAACAATTTTAGGAGGGTCGGATTCCTGACCAAAATTTCTGATTTAGCGCAGGGGTGGGGGACTTGGATTCTGGAGCTGTAGCTCACATGCGGTCCAAGCTGACAATGGTGGTGTGGAATTCGCCGGTGAGGTCAAGTTGTAGGGATTTCCTTTGAGCCCTTGTTTTTTCGGCCAGGCTTCCTCACTTTTCATTCTTCTGCAGCAGGTAAAAAGCGATCAGGTTTCAGATACCTCGAATCCGCGCCGTCCAGGCCTCATCGATTCTCCAACCGCTTTCGACGAGCGTGATTTGCACTGATTTGGGAAACGCTTTGCCAAAAGTGTAGTGCCGATCTCTCTCACCTGGGGCCCTCTGAAAGCAGCCAAGTGCGGAAAAACGGGCTGAAAAACCGGTAGCCCTTGGAATCCCGAAACACCAAGCCTTCATTTTCCAAACGATTTAATGATTTGGTTACCGATGAAGGCTGGCTGATGCCCGAAATTTTTAGAAAGGATTTCGAAGTTGGCTGCTGACCTCTGGTTTTTGCCAGGCCCAAAAGGACGCGAACCTGCCCCGGAGTGAGAAGGTCGATGATCCGGGAGTTCGATTCCCTCTCCGCTTGGTGAATTCGCTCAAGTCCCCGCTCCACCGCACTCACATCAATGACCTCCCCGGCGTCCGTGGTATTCCAAATTTGAGAGCATAATTGTTGCACATCGCCCGTGATGTCGTTCGCCAACTCGAAGACTCTCTCGAGGGCTGCATCCTCGATATCACGCCGACCAGTGGCGAATTTCTTCCGAAGGTAAATGGCATAAGATTCGCGTGGGATCGGCCCCACCGACACCGAAGCCGCCGACTTGAAAAATGGCTGCTTGGGGTCGTTGAAAATGGCATCCATCTGATTCCGGATGCTTCCGAGATAGAAATATGTGACCGCAGGTTGCAGTTGGATTGCTCCCCGGAGCGTTGCCATCACCTCCTCGTGCTCCGCAAGTTGGAGTAACGCTTGAAACTCGTCGAGCACCACCACCAATGGTCGCCTCTTTCCCTCCTCTCCAATCGGTTCAAGCACACGTTCCAGCGAACGCGGCGTGAATTCCCGACCCGACGCCAAATCCACCGAGAAAGTGGGATGTCCCGTCTGTGGATCGATGGTTGCCTGTGGACGCATCTGAGCAAACCCGCTCAGAATGGTTTTCAATGACAGGCCCCGCCGGCTCTGGGAGGCAAGAAACGACTCCGAAATCGCCTCCGCCAAGCTCGTTAGGCTGCTCTTTCCCCAGCAATTGACCAGCATCCAACTCACCCCCTTTTCCGCCCTGATCGCCTCTAAAACCCCCGAAGTCTTTCCCATTCGCCGACCACCGCGAATCACGCAATTCTGCTGTGAGCGGATATGCGCCCTCAACTCGTTCATCAAGTCCGGACGCGGGCAGAAGTCCCCGCCCGACACAACAACTCCATGCTGAAAAGGATTCATTCCTTAACAAGCATTACGCTACCGGTGTAATGCTGCAAGGGAAATTTGTTTTCAGTTTAACATTGTAGCGCAGCGGCCTCGAACCTGAGCCCATGGATGAGGCAGGTTCTTTTTGCGCTCGTTTCAGCAATCCAAAATTGGACCCGAGAATGTCGGGCTTTCTGCTTCTCGCGTGAGAGTTTTTCAGGGTCGACTACCTATCCTCATTGCCTGAATGCAAGGCCGGTTCACAAGAATCGTGCCACCAAGCCCCCCAATAAATGTTGCAATACCCAATGCCACTAGAACTGCTAGGAGAGACACAGGAGCAACGGGGCTGACCTATAAAGTATTGCCTTCAAATTCGGTAGTAAACAAGTAAGCACTCCAGTGGCACCGCCTATTAGGGGTCCGGCAATGGTGTTTTTCACATACTCCTTGAGCGAGGCGTCTCCTCTAAGGGGCACATGCCTCTTAGCTCGCGAGCCTCAATCCGTTGACCGCATTCTTGAGGTGCTGACCACAAAGATGCCCGTAGGTTTTGAGCACAAGCGTGCCGCCGTCATTGTGACCGAGGAGCTTTGAGGTTTCCGGCACCGTCAGATTCGACAAGAGACATCGCGATGCAAAATAATGCCGAAACGCGTGGAAGGTATTGAGGTCGATATCGAGGCCCTTGGCGAAACGCTTCATCCGACGCTCAAGCACCTCCAGTTCCTTTATCCCGTAGGAAAACGGGCGAGGGAGGTGGCGGCGACTCGCCAAGAGTTCGCGGGCCTCCAGCGTCATGGGGATGACATCCTGACGACCACCCTTTTGCCTGACGACCATTTGGCCTAGCTCCAAATCGATATCCTGCCACTCAAGACCGATCGCACCGCTACGACGGAGGCCGCTCACCGCAAGGAACCTCAGAAAGCTCGCACCGTCGGAATCCTCGGAATCAAACATCTGGAGGAACTCGTTGACTGCGGCGACCGAGGGCACCCGGATTTTCCGGCTGTTCACCTTGACTTTCTTCAGCTCTCGAAGTTCCTGATCGCAGCGGTTGGGGAGATATCCCTCCCGCACCGCCCACGGGATAAATTTTCGTAGGAACCAAAGCAGGTGGTTGGCACTGCTCGTCAGCTCTCTGCCAAGCCTCTTGATACCTGTTTTCCGGTAGCTATTCCAAACCAGAATCGGAGAAAACTCGATGAGGGATCGGCCATACTTGAGGCAAATCTTCCGCCCGCGCTCGGCCATTTCCCTAGTTGATGGCGAGATCAGCACCAACCTCTCGGAATGCCGTTCGAGGGCCTCGGCCAGAGTTAGCCCTTCTGCGGCCCGGTCGTTTTTCTCGTTTCCCTCGAGCAAGGGAACCGCCAAGGGAGCGGGCCTGCGGGCCGTCACGGTCCGAGGGCATGATTTTGCCGGCTCCCGAAGTTTCCGCGCAGATGTCAAGCTTTTTATGCCGTTCTCAAGAATTATTTTTCTTGCCTTTTCCAAATTGTCGGTTCTCAACGAGCGAACAGACAATTTACCAGAGCGTCTGGCGACGAAGTAGAGGATGCCGTTTTCGTGCCGACAGATGTTTTTTTCTAATTTTTTCACCTCGAGGTTCTCCTTTTTTTTCGAGGAGCGACAAGGGCAAAAGTATCAAAAACTGAAAAAATTTTGATACTTCTACGGGCAAGGTTGGGTCGATGAGTCCAAAATCGGACGCGCAAACCCTTGGGGGAGAGTGGTGCAGCCATGAGGAGTCGAACCTCAAACCTTCTGATCCGTAGTCAGATGCTCTATCCAATTGAGCTATGGCTGCAAGCAAAGCAGGTTTTAGAATAAAGGCGAAGACTGGGCGGGAGTCAATCGGGATTTTAAATTTTTTTCCGGCGGGTTTTTGTCAGGGCTTAGGCCTTGATGCGTTCGATTTCGGCTCCGAGTTCGTTGAGTTTTTCATCGATGGATTCGTAGCCGCGGTCGATGTGGTAGACGCGGTTCACCTCGGTGATGCCGTCGGCTTGCAGGCCGGCGAGAACGAGTGCTGCCGAGGCTCGGAGGTCGCTGGCCATGACGGGGGCGCCGCTGAGTTGTAGGACGCCGGTGATGACAGCTGTGGCGCCTTGCAGGTCGATATTTGCGCCCATGCGTTTGAGTTCCGCGATGTGCATGAAGCGATTTGGGAAGACATGTTCGCTAACGACACTGATGCCTTCTGTGTTTGCGAGCAGTGCACACATTTGGGCCTGCATGTCGGTGGGAAAGCCAGGGTAGGGGACCGTATCGAGTTTGAGGGGACGGCGTTTGGCGCCAGGTGCGATGGATACTTTGCTACCGTTGGTTTCGATTTCAAAGCCAGCCTCGCGGAGCGGGGAGATGACGGCTTGGAGGTGGTCTGGGTTCACTCGATGGAGAGTCACTTGATCTCCCGAGATGGCTCCGGCTACGAGGAAGGTGCCGGCTTCGATGCGGTCGGGAATGACCTCGTGCTCGGCGCCGTGGAGCTCTTTCACGCCCTCGATGGTGATCGTGCGGGTTCCTGCGCCTTCGATTTTTGCGCCCATGGCGATAAGGAAATTCGCGAGATCGACGACTTCGGGTTCCTCGGCGGCTCCGTCGATGACGGTAGTGCCATCCGCCAGCACGGCGGCCATCATGACATTTCCTGTGCCGAGGACTGTGGAGCCAAATGTGCTGCGGAGAGAAACAGTGGCTCCAGTGAGCTTGGGAGCGAGAACCTTCACATTGCCGCCGCTGACCTTTACGGCAGCGCCTAGGGCCTCGAAGCCCCGCAGGTGAAGATCGATTGGTCGGTCGCCGATGACGCAGCCGCCTGGAAGAGAAACGGTGGCCTCATGCTCACGGCCGAGCAGTGGGCCGAGGATACAAACGGAGGCGCGCATTTTGCGCACGATGTCGTAGGGGGCCTGGGTGGTGATTTTTTCGGCTCTGATTTGAACCGTGCCACTCGCTCGCTCCACCTCGCATCCGAGTTCGCTGAGGATGGTGAGCATGTAGTGAATGTCACTCAGGTCTGGAACGCGCGAAATCGTGCAGGGTTCTTTTGTGAGAAGGGTGGCGGCGAGTATTGGGAGGGCGGAGTTTTTTGAACCGCTGATTTTGACGTTACCGCGCAAACGGCGTCCGCCGTGAACCAAAATTTTATCCATGTCGTGCTGAAACGAATCGTTGAGTGCCTTGATAATCGCGATGGGCGGCGATGTCTCGATAATTGTTGGCCGCGAGGAGTGCCATGACGCGCTCGGCTTGGTCATGCCCGATTTCCAGCGCGAGTAGTCCGCCGGAAACGAGTCGGGATGTGGCTTCGGCGATCAGTCGTTCGACGAGCACGAGTCCGTCAGGGCCGCCATCCAGCGCGGTGAGGGGATCCTTTTGGACCTCGCGGGAGAGGCTAGGAATATCCGCGCTTGGGATGTAGGGGAGGTTGGCGACGATGACGGCGAAGGTCTCTGAAATGGCGTCGAGAAGGTCGGATTGGAGGAAAGCTATGTGCTCGCCGAGTTGGTAGCGGGCGGCATTTTCTTGTGCCAGCGAGAGGGCAGCGGGCGAGAGGTCGGAGGCGGAGACTTTGGAGGCAGGCACGGCAAGGGCGAGACTGATGGCAATCACACCGCTGCCAGTGCCCACGTCCAGAATGCTCGACGCGTTGGGAGAGCTTTTGAGGATGAGTTCCACAAGTTGCTCGGTCTCGGGGCGGGGAATGAGTCCCCGAGGGTCGCAGGTGAAAAGGTGGCCGCAGAATTCCGCTGTGCCTAGGAGGTGCTGGAGTGGTATGCCCTCGGAGCGCCGTTTGACTAAGTCACGCAGCGGGGCGCGTTCTTTTTCGCCGAGCGGACGCTCAAACTCCATGTAGAGGTCGATGCGTTTTTTTTTACCAAGAACGTGGGCAAGGAGATACTCTGCATTCAGGCGAGGGCTTTCCACGCCTTGTTTATCCAAGTAGGAGGTCGCCGCGTTGAGGACTTCAAGCGTGGTCATCAAGGCAGCGGGGTAATTGCACTAGTCGGTATTCTTTGCCTCGAGGGCTTTGACACGATTGTAGAGTTTGCGAATGTTTTTCAGCAGTGCGTAATTTTCTTTGTATTCGCGGATGGGTTGGGCTGGTGCGCCGAACATGATTGTTTTTGGCGGCACGTTTTTGGCCAATCCGGACATGGCCCCAATCATGACTTGATCACCGATCTCGATGTGTCCACTGAGGCCGACCTTGCCAGCGAGTGTGACATAATTTCCGATGCGGGTGCTGCCGGAGATGCCGACTTGGGCGCAGAGGACGCAATGCTCGCCAATCGTCACATTGTGGCCGATCTGGACGAGGTTGTCGATCTTCGTGCCGCGTTGAATCCATGTGCGACCGAAACGGGCTCTGTCTATGGCGGAGTTTGATCCGATTTCGACATCATCGTCAATCTGCACGGTGCCGGTCTGTGGGATTTTCTGCTGTTTTCCATCTCGGAATTCATAGCCAAACCCATCGGCTCCCACCACGACTCCACAATGAAGAATAACCCGGCTTCCAATGAGGCAACGTTCACGGACTGTAACATTTGGGTGAAGATGGCAGTTTTCACCCAGTGTGGTTTGTTGTCCGATAAAACACTGGGCTTCAATGACGGATCTGGTGCCGATTTTGGCTCCTGATTCGATGACCACGTGGGCACCGATCGAGCAACCCTCGCCGATTTCCGCATCCGGCGAAATGACCGCAGTCGGATGAATGCCAAGGGCTCGGACGATGGGTTGTGGGGTGAAAAGGGGCAGAATCTGTGCAAATGCCGCCGCTGGATCTGGAACAAACAGGCAGTGCACTGGAACTTCCTCCGTAAATGACTCTGGAAGAAGGACCGCAGTTGCGCGAGTTTTCCTCAGCGCATTGATGTATTTGGGATTTCCGAAAAAGGAGATGTCACCTGGATTGGCGTCAGCCAAGGAGGCTACATTTGAGATCTCGACATCCCCCGCTTCCGGAGCGAGCTGGGCGTTCACACGCCCGGCAAGATCACGGAGAGTCATTAGGGTTTCTTGGTGGCTGAAGCCTTGCCAGCGTCTTTGTTCAGCGTCTCGATGATGTCTTTGCTGAAATCGAGGTTCGGAGCAGAGAAGAGCACGACGGGAACTTGGCCCATGCTCATGCCGGATTTGTCGAGAACGATGTCGTAGGCTGCGCTTTTGACCTTGTCGTTAACAATTTTCATGATGTCGTCGATAATGTCTTTGCGCATGCGGACGAACTGTTCCTGAAGTTGGCGCTCACGGGTGCCACGGAATTCCGCGATTTCACGATCGAGGTTGCGGGCTTCGGCGACTTTTTCATCACGCGATTTGGCGGCCTTGTCCTTGGCGTCTTTGCTGAGTTCGGGTTTTTCGAGGTCAGCGTTGATTTTGTTGATTTCTTCCATCGCCTTCTTGAGGGTTTCGAGGCGGTCATCGAGTTCTTTTTTCGCGGCGGCGCGGGATTCGTTGAGTTTCGCCTCGGCATCCTTGGTGCGGTAGTATTGGGTGAAAACGGCATTCATATCGAGAATGCCGACCTTCATCTGGGCGTTTGCGGATGGCGCAAACGCGAGCACGGCGGTGGTGAGGATGGCTGCTGAGAGTAGTGGTTTGAACATTGTGGTTTTTATTTTGTTTATTGGGTTAAAATGAATTCCCGTGGGCAGATTGCACATCAGCGGGTTTTTGGTCAAGGTTGCAGAGTGTCTGCAACCATGTTTTTAGAATTGGTATCCGATGTTGAAGTTAAATTTTCCGGGAGGTCCATTCCAGCTGTCGTAGATAACAGGGATGCCGTAATCGACGCGGATCGGGCCGATGGGCAGGTCGAGTCGCAGACCGAAGCCGATATCCACATTGGCACCTGAACTTCCGAAATCATAGGCATCTGGGTTCACAAAACCTGCGTCCGAGAAGAATGCACCGCGCACGCGACTGATGATCGGGAAGGTGAGTTCCAGAGTTACATAAGCCAGTGAGTTGCCGCCAATAGGGTTGCCATCACCATCAACTGGTCCAACTTCACGAAAGTTGAAGCCGCGCATGTTGTTGGCTCCTCCCAGGTAAAGGCGGTCGAAAATAGGAACGCCATTCCCGTAGCCATCATCGCTCGAGGATTGGTCGGTGCCCCAGCCATTGGTGACAGCTATCTGGCCTTTGGCGAGGAAAATGAGATCCCACGGGAGTGGCACATATTTGGCTGCCTCTAAGGAAATGCCGTAATCTTGCACAGTGCCGCCGAGGAATCCTCCGGCCACGAAGCCTGTGAGTTCTACTAGTTCACCCTTGCGTGTAAGGAAAAGACTGTCACGCGTGTCCCAGACGAGTGATCCAGTCAGGGCGCTCTTGTAGTAAGTGCCGGCGGAATCTTCGATAACGGGCCCTGCTTTACCATTGCTGCTGAAAGTGCTGTAAGGATCAACAATATCGCCGACATCATAGATCACGACGCGCTCGAAGCGGTATTCCGACTTTGCGGAGAGTGCGCGCCAGACTTGCTGGCGTGTTTGCAGGGCGAAACCAGCATTTTCTTGGGCATAAACGGCCGAGAGGAAGTCGGCATTCCGGTAATAAGCCTCGGCACCTGCGGAGAGCTTGAATCCGAGGAACCATGGTTCGGTAAGGGATGCGACGAAGTCTTGGCGCAGGAGACCATATTGGGCGCGGATGCGGAAGCGCTGGCCGCCGCCTGTGAAGTTTGGCCAGTTCGTGATATCGAAATTGGATTGTTGGATTTCAGCGAAGCCAATCAAGCTGTCGATTGTGCTGAAGCCCGCGCCGAAGTTGAAGGAACCAGTGCGTTTCTCCTCTACGATCACGTTCAAATCTTTGCGGCCCGGAACGACTGTGTCGGTGGGCTGGGTCTCCACGCGGGAGAAGTAGTTTAGGTTCTCTAGGCGCTTCTTGCTCACATCCACGAGCGTTGTGTCGTAAACTTCGCCGGGCTTCACTGCCAATTCACGGCGGATCACGCGGTCTTGGGTTCTTGTATTTCCTTGGATATTAACGAGGTTAATGTAGGATTGAACGCCTTCTTCCAAGCGGTAAGTGAGATTCACAGCTCCGGGGCCGGCTGGCAGCACCTCGGGAGCAATCGTCATATCGACATAGCCACGGCTGCCGTAAAAATCCCTGATGGCCTTGATGTCCGCGCTCATGCCCTTGGGGGTAAAAAGTTGTCCGGCATTCATTTTGAGTAGGTTGGAAACCTCTCCCGGGGGGACGATGTTCACACCATCGATGGCGATGTTGTTCACCCGGTATTGCGTGCCTTCTGTGATATTGACGACAAGTTCGACCCCGCCTTTTTCCAGAGGTTGGGTTTCAATCTGGGCGACATCCACGTCGGCAAAGCCCCGATTCTGGTAAAGAGTGCGGATGGCAGCGCGGTCTTCCTCAACCTGCGACGGTGTGAGGCGTCCGCTTTTATTGAAGAAGGTGAGAATATCGAGAGGCTTGGTCTTCATCACGGCGCGGAGGTCTTTGGAGAGGACCGAGTCATTGCCGTTGAAAACTATTTTTTTGACAATCAACTTTGGGCCTTCAGTGATGGCGAAAATGACGCGGGCGCGGTTTTTTCCGGCGATTTCCTCCACGCGATACTGCACGTTTACATCGGAGTAATTCCGATCCTCATAAAGGCTCAGGATTTTTTGGCGGTCCTGCTCGATTTTTTCGTCATTCACGACATCGCCGGGTTTCACTCCTAGGTCTCGGCGCACGCGGTTGAGCGGGATGTCTTGGGCGCCTTCGATGATGACCTCTTCCACCACGGGACGGCCTTGGAGGAGCACGGTGACTTTCACACCATCGCCGAGAGGTTCGGCAAAGATTCGCACGTTGGAAACGCCGCCGGTCTGGTAAAGGGCGCGCACGTCCTGCTCTGCTGTCCGCTCGCTGTAGGGCTTGCCGACCTTCGTAGCGAGGTTCGCAAGAACGCGATCTTTGGAAATGCTGGGAGCTCCGACAGTCTCGACAGCGATGTCTTTAATCACTGGTCCGGTGGACTCTGCCGTTGGCTGTGCGTGAAGGGTCGAGGTGCCTGTTGACAGGGCGGCGAAGGGGAGCAACAGGGCAATGAAGAGGTGTTTGACGTTTCGGAGAATTCTCATGGTGTAGGCGGCGACGCGCACTTCGGCGACGCAGACGCACGGAAATACTGAAGCCCTTCCTCAAGGTCAAGAAAAGGGTGCGCATTTGCCCGATTGAGACTGGGATTTTATCTGATCCGGGCTACCGGGGGAAACGCTACCCCTGATCGGCAACGCCGCCCTCGGCAGCAAGCTGGGCGGCTGTGAGCACTTTGGGATGTAGGGAGTTCTTTGCTGGCGGCGGGGCTTCGCCCTGCAGCCAAGCCTCGAGTTCCGGCAGGACGCTTTCGGGGGACATGAACCGCTGCCAAGCCTTATCCTCACGCTCCGGGTCGATGGATGCGATGAATTCATTGGCCAGGCTGAAGCTCGGGGAGTGCGAGTGGATGAATTGGCGGCACTCGTCACTGTGTTTTTTCAGGCGCCCCTTGGTGCCGGTGCTGTATTTTCGTTGTTCCATATTTTTGTTCTGAAGCGCGGCTGATTTTTAGTCGAACCATTTCGTTGCCCTGCGGGACGGGGTTCGCATAGTCTCCCGCGCCATGCCGAAAGACTCTTCGATCAAAAAAATCCTCCTCATTGGTTCCGGTCCCATTGTGATCGGTCAAGGCTGCGAATTCGACTACTCGGGCGTCCAAGCCTGCAAAGCGCTTGCCGAGGAGGGCTACGATGTCGTGCTCGTGAATTCGAACCCCGCGACGATTATGACCGATCCCGAGTTCGCCCAGCGAACCTACATCGAGCCGATCACTCCAGAGGTCATTGAAAAAATCCTCAAGCGGGAAAAGCCGGATGCGGTCCTGCCGACACTTGGCGGCCAGACTGCTCTCAACGCCGCCATGGCGCTGGTTGAGAACGGTGCCCTCGAGCGCCACGGCGCGCGCCTCATCGGTGCAAATGCCGAGGCCATCAAGCGCGGCGAGGATCGGCTTATTTTCAAAAACATCATGCTCGAGATCGGTCTCGATTGTGCCCGCTCGGGTGTTGCCCACACGCTGGAGGAGGCGCGCGCTGTCGGAGTCGAGATCGGCACATTTCCTCTCATCATTCGCCCGGCGTTCACTCTCGGTGGCGCTGGCGGCGGTATCGCCTACAACCGCGAGGAGCTTGATGAAATCTGCCGCCGCGGCCTCGACCTCTCACCCGTTAGCGAAGTCCTGGTGGAGGAATCACTGCTTGGTTGGAAGGAATTCGAGATGGAAGTCATGCGCGACCGTGCCGACAACTGCGTGGTCATCTGCTCGATCGAGAACCTTGATCCCATGGGCGTGCACACCGGCGACTCGATCACGGTGGCTCCAATTCAGACGCTCACCGACAAGGAATATCAGGCGATGCGTGATGCCAGCTTCGCAGTGATCCGCGCCATCGGTGTCGAAACCGGCGGGTCGAACATCCAGTTCGCCATCAATCCCGCCAATGGCCGCATGGTCGTCATTGAAATGAATCCCCGCGTCTCGCGCAGTTCCGCATTGGCCTCGAAAGCGACCGGTTTCCCGATTGCCAAAATCGCCGCCAAGCTGGCTGTCGGATACACGCTGGATGAGTTGAAAAACGACATCACCCGAGTGACTCCCGCCTGCTTCGAACCCGCGATCGACTATGTCGTGACCAAGATTCCGCGTTTCACTTTTGAGAAGTTCCCGACGGCCGATCCAACCCTCACCACCCAGATGAAGAGCGTGGGCGAGGCGATGGCCATCGGACGCACGTTCAAGGAATCCTTCCAGAAGGCCCTGCGTTCTCTAGAGATCGGCCGCTTCGGCTACGGAGCCGATGGCAAGGACATCGATCCCGATATTGAAACAATCCGTCAAAAGCTTCGCATCCCGCGCGCTGAGCGTGTTTTCTTTCTTCGCTATGCCTTCCTCGCCGGTCTCAGCGTGGAGGAGGTTCACGAGCTTTCCTCGATCGATCGTTGGTTTCTTGAGCACATACGCCTTATCGTGGAGGAGGAGAAACGCCTCGCCGCACTGCCTGCGCCTCTTGGAGCCGTCGACTTCCGCCGAGCTAAGCGCTTTGGTTTTTCCGATCGCCAACTCGCCCATCTTGCGAAATCCACCGAGCCCGAGATCCGCAAGGCCCGCAAGGCCGCCGGCATTGTCCCCACCTACCGCCTCGTTGACACCTGCGCCGCCGAGTTTGAAGCCTTCACGCCTTATTACTACTCGACCTACGGCGACGAGGACGAAACCCGCGCCAGCGATAAAAAGAAAGTGCTCATCCTCGGCGGTGGACCAAACCGCATCGGCCAAGGCATCGAGTTCGACTACTGCTGCGTCCATGCCGCCTTCGCCCTCAAGGAACTCGGGTGGGAAACCATCATGGTGAACTCAAATCCCGAGACCGTTTCGACTGATTACGACACCAGCGACAAACTCTACTTCGAGCCACTCACCTTGGAAGATGTGCTCAACATCTACGAGCGCGAGAAGGCGGATGCCGTCATCGTGCAATTCGGTGGCCAGACGCCTCTGAACCTCGCCGCAGGTTTGGAGGCCAATGGCTGCAACATTATCGGCACGCAGCCTCGCAGCATCGAGATGGCTGAGGACCGGAAACATTTCTCCGCGATGCTTGATAAACTCGGTCTGCGCCAGACCCAAGGCGGCACCGCTACGAATGAGCAGGAGGCAGTAGAGGTCGCCGCCCGGATCGGATATCCCGTGCTGGTGCGCCCGTCGTTTGTTCTGGGCGGCCGCGCCATGGAGATCGTTCATGATGAGGCCGACCTCCGGCGCTACATCCGAACCGCTGTGGAAGCTAGTCCCGAGCGTCCCGTGCTCGTGGATCGCTTTCTTGAAGATGCTACCGAAGTCGATGTGGACTGCATCTCGGATGGCGAAATCTGCGTCATCGGCGGTGTTATGGAGCACATCGAGCAGGCTGGCATCCACTCCGGCGACAGCGCCTGTGTGATTCCCAGCTTCTCGCTCTCGCCACAAGTTCTGGAGACAATCAAAAGCGCCACCAAAGCCATGGCCATCGAGTTGCAGGTGAGGGGACTCATGAATGTGCAATTCGCCGTCAAGGACGAGGTCGTTTACATTCTCGAAGTCAACCCTCGTGCCTCTCGCACGGCCCCCTTTGTGAGCAAGGCCACGGGCGTTCCTCTCGCCAAGCTCGCCGCCAAGGTCATGGCTGGGAAAACCCTTCGCGAACTCGGCTTCACCGTGGAGGTCATCCCCTCCTACTACTCTGTCAAGGAAGCCGTTTTCCCGTTCATCAAATTCCCCGGCATCGACATTATTCTTGGGCCGGAAATGCGCTCCACCGGCGAGGTCATGGGTATCGATCCCGATCTCGGTATCGCCTATGCCAAGAGCCAGATGTCTGCGCAGCCCGCGCTGCCGCTCAAGGGCGATGTCTTTATCAGCGTCAAGGACTCCGACAAACCCGCCGCCCTCGAGATTGCCAAGGACCTCGTCGAGCTGGGACTCAAAGTCCACGCTTCCACAGGCACAGCCTCCTATTTTGCAAAAAACGGACTCAAAGTTCCCGTCATGCTCAAAATCCGCGAAGGCCGTCCGAATGTCGTGGACTCGATCAAAAACGGGCAAGTGAAGTTCATTCTAAATACGCCGAATGGCGCAGTGCCTCGCGAGGATGAGGTCGCAATTCGCAGCGCCGCCACAGCTGCCCGCGTGCCGACCATGACCACCCTCCGTGCCGCTCGAGCCAGTGTTCAAGCCATTCGCGCCATGCTCAAGCACGGATACAGCGTGAAAAGCCTGCAGGAATACCACGCCTGAAACGACAGTAGTTCTCAGGCCTTCTCGACGCTCTGGACCGAGCGGAGGGTCACATCGCCGATTTCCAGGTCGAGGGCCTTTGCTGCGGTTCGGAGGAATCGCTCAGTGGCGTCTGTGAGCGCAACATCGAGTTTGCCGAGGCGTTCGGGAGGTGCGTTGAGGGTATTTTTTTCCAAGAGGGCTTTGACGGCAAGGGCGCAGTTTTCGGCCGAGTCCACGAGTGTTACGGTGGGGCCTGCTGTGCGGGCTATGGCTTCGCGCAGGAGCGGGTAGTGGGTGCAGCCAAGGACGAGCGTATCTATGCCAGCAGCCAATAGCGGGGCGAGGTAGCGGGCGAGCATGAGGTCGGTCACCTTGTCTTCGAACATGCCTTCCTCTATGAGCGGCACAAGCAAAGGACAGGCTACACTGATGACCCGGATGTCGGCGTCGAGCGAGTGGATGGCGTGTTCGTAGGCACCGCTGGCAATGGTGGCGCGGGTGCCGATGACTCCCACGGTTTTGTTTTTTGTCGAAGCCACGGCTGCCGCAGCTCCCGGGGCGACGACGCCTTGCACGGGAACTTTGAACATTTCCTTCATGCGGGGAACGGCTAGCGCAGATGCGGTGTTGCAGGCTACGACGATGATCTTTGCGCGCTCGGCGAGCAGGAGACCGCCGATCTCGATGCTGTAACGCTCGACGGTGCGGCGGCTTTTTCCGCCGTAGGGAACGCGGGCTGTATCACCGAGGTAGAAGATATTTTCTGAAGGCAGGAGGTTCTGCAGCGCGGCGGCGACGGTCAGACCGCCGATGCCGGAATCGAAGACTCCGATGGGGTCGGTGGATTTTTCAGTGAGCATCCGGTTGGGTTTCCTGTGCAGGAGATTCCTGGGTCTTAAGCGAATCGGCAGCGCGTTGGACAGCTTCGTTCAGCATGGGATGCATTCCAATGGGAGAAATGTTGCGGCGCAAGTCGGGGATAGAGGTTTTATCGGTGGCGGAGGCGACCGCAGATGGGGCCTGGTAGCTGGTCTCACCTGAGACAGCGCTGCGGTAGCGGCCCACGCCTTCGAGGATGGCCCGAGCGAAGGCGTCGCGGTAGGCGGGGGATGCTATGAGTTTGCCATCCACCGGATGGTTCACGAAGCCGCCTTCGAGGAGCACGCCGGGAATACGGATGTCCCGGATCACGACGAAGCGCGCGCGCTTGATGCCCCGGTCGGTGAGGCGCATGTGGCGGAGCATGGAAGAATGAAGGGACGTGGCAAGGGCGATGTTCTCGGCATCTTGTCCATGGCCGGGGTGCAGTTTCAGGTCGCTGTAGCTGAAATTTTCCTCATCCATCGAGGGCACACCGCGCGGGGCGAGTGCGAAGGTTTCGATGCCTGAGGCTCCTCCTCCACCGCTTTTGTTGAAGTGCACGCTGACGAAGACGGCATTCAGAAACCGGTTGGCAAAGGCGGCGCGGTCTTCGAGCGGTATGAAGACATCGCTCGAGCGAGTCAGGCGCACGGTGTAGCCATTCTGCTCGAGTAGGCGCTTTGCGCGGAGCACGACATCGAGAGCAGCCTCTTTTTCAATGCCGCGCTGGCCCGTTGCCCCGCTGTCGTGCCCCCCGTGACCGGCATCTAGGATGACGGTTCGGACGGCATGGGCGTTTTTAATGAGGCCCGGTCGCATGACGGGTTCGATTATTTTTGTGACATCCATAGCCGAGATGAGAATGCGGCCGCCTTTCTGCTCCACAGGAAAGCAGAGGATGTATTTGACATTATTGATGTAGATTTCCCGAGTCCCGGCACGGCCGCGAATGGTTTTCGAGGCCCCGCTCAGGGTGAAGGCGGGGCCGTTCACCAAGGGGTCCCGCAGGCGGTAGAACTTGGAAACATCCTCGATCGGGACATGGCGGCGTCCCTCGTGCATGATCACCTCCCAGGCGCGAGCCGGAATCTGCAGGGTGAGGAGGAACAGGAATAGGCCGAGGATTCGTTTCACGGGGCTTGGTGTGGAAGGCGTGCTCCGGGCGCTCAGCGTTGATCAGGTTCCTGCGCGTGGGCGCATGTGAGGAAAGAGGATGACATCGCGAATGCTTTCGACGCCGGTCAGCATCATGACCAGGCGGTCGATGCCGATGCCGATGCCTCCAGCGGGTGGCATGCCGTATTCGAGAGTGGTGAGAAAATCCTCGTCGAGCTTCTGGGTTTCGCCGCCGCTCTGGTGCTCGAGGCGCTCGCGTTGGATGTCGGGGTCGTTGAGTTCCGAGTAGCCGGGCGAGATTTCCTGGCCGTTGATGACGAGTTCGTAAACATCCACGACTGATGGATTCGTGGCGTTTTGCTTCGCGAGGGGAACGAGTTCCTTCGGACAGTGGGTCACGAACAGTGGGTTCATGGTTTTCTCCTCAACCAGTTTTTCAAAAACATGCTGGGTGAGCTCGAAGTCCTCTTGGCAGTGGGTAACATCGACGTGGTTCTCGATGCACCAAGCCCGTCTCTGATCGGGAGTTCTTTCATACCAATCAGGCAAGACGCCTTTGATGAGGTCCGCGTAGTCGGTGCGGCGCCAAGGGCGGGTGAGGTCGATTGTCCGGAGGATATTGCCCTCGGCGTCCTTATGCTCGATCTGGAGTGTGCCGCAGACCGTCTGGGCGACATGGCAGACCATTTCCTCGACGAGTTCGGCCATTTTTTCGAAGTCTGCGCAGGCCCAGTAGGCTTCAAGCATCGTGAACTCGGGATTATGGCGGCGGGAGATGCCTTCGTTGCGGAAGTTACGGTTGAGCTCGAAAATCTTGGAAAAGCCGCCGACGAGCAGGCGCTTGAGGTAGAGTTCCGGAGCGATGCGGAGGTAGAGGTCAACGCCGAGCGCATTGTGGTGGGTCTTGAACGGTGCAGCTGCCGCACCGCCGGGAACCGCTTGCATCATGGGTGTTTCGACTTCGATGAAGCCACGGTCCTCCAAGAACCGCCGGATTTCGCGGACGATGGCGATGCGTTTCTGGAAGACTTCCATCGACTCGGGATTGGAGATGAGGTCGAGGTAGCGCTGCCGGTATTTGATTTCCGTATCCTGAACACCATGCCACTTGTCGGGAAGGGGGCGCAGGGATTTGGAAAGAACGGTGAAGCTGGTCGCCTTGATGCTCGGTTCGCCGGTTTTGGTGACGAAAGTTTCGCCCTCGACGCCGATGAAGTCTCCGATGTCGAGGTGGTCGAATACGGACATCGTCTCAGTGCCCACTTCCTTGGCGTTCAGATAAACCTGCATGCGTCCTGAGCTGTCCGAGAGATCGATAAAGTGGCTCTTGCCCATGTTGCGATGGGCCGTGATGCGTCCGGTGGTGCGAACTTTTTGTCCCTCGGCAAATGCTGCGCGAATTTGTCCGGGGGCGCCGGTCGTCTCGTAGGATTGGCCGAACGGGTCGATACCAGCGGCGCGGAGGGCTTCCAGTTTTTGCCTACGGACGGCAAGGAGTTCGTTTTGGGAATTTTCTTCCATGGCGGTAAAGTGCTGCGGGCTTGTCCTGTGGACTTAAGCCGGAGTTTGAAAAATCAGGTAGAGCGCAGCCGCTGCGGCCAGAATGCCGATGAGTGCCGCTGAGGCGACGGCGAGAGGGCTCAGATCCTTGCCGTTTTTGTTGCGTGGTATTGGCGAGGAGCTTGTGAAATTTTCTGGTCTGACGCTCTGGATCGCTGGCTTTTGTTCCTCGCTGGCTGCAGCTTCCGGCGTCGTGGCCGAGTTGGCGTTTTCTGAAAGAAACAGGCAGGCGACCGATCCAAAACGCACTTCATCTCCGTGATTGAGGCCTGCACTTTCGATCTTCGAGCCGTTTACAAACGTTCCATTTGTTGAGTCGAGGTCGCAAACATAGAAATTGGCATTCTCAAAAATAATCTCCGCATGCCGACTGCTCACCGAGTCATCCGGAATCTGTAGTTGGTTTTCTGCGATACGACCGACAGATGTTTTTTCCTCCGGGAGGTCATGGGTGATCTCGGAGCCATCTGGGAAGAAAATCTGGAGCTTGGCCATGATGAAATTATTAGGCGGTAGCTTTTGATGCGGCAACTTCTTTGGCAAACTCAGCGAAGAAGTAGTCGGCATCATGCGGGCCGGGGCAGGCTTCGGGGTGATATTGCACGCTGAACGCGCAGTGTTTCAAGTGGCGCAGACCAGCGACCGTGCCGTCATTCAGGTTCACATGGGTCACTTCAACATCGGATGGCAGGGACTCCGGATCTACGGCGTAGCCGTGATTTTGTGAGGTGATAGCGATTTTTCCTGTGCGGATGTCCTTCACCGGTTGGTTGCCTCCACGGTGTCCGAACTTGAGCTTGAAGGTGCTGCCTCCGAGAGCGAGAGCGAGAATCTGATGGCCGAGGCAGATGCCGAAGAGGGGTTTCTTGCCGATCAGGCTTCGAACCGTTTCGCGGGCATAGTCGAGAGCCTCGGGATCACCCGGGCCGTTTGAAAGAAAAACGCCATCCGTTCCAAGAGCTAGTATCTCTTCGGCGGTTGCTGTCGCGGGAAGGACCGTGACATCAAAGCCATTCTGCCGGAGCGAGCGGAGGATGTTCTTTTTGATTCCAAAATCTAGCGCGGCGAGCGTGTGGGTGGCTGGAGGCAGCGCTGCGAAGACATTGCCTTTTTCATCGGTATCAACCTCGGTTTCTGAGCCTGGGCGGATGATCCACTCACGGCTCAAGCGGCTTTCCTTGTCCCACTGGTGTTTTTCGGTGGATGTGACTTCTTTGACAAAATCGACACCCTCGTAGGATGCGTTGCGAGCCATCTCCACGGCCTTGGACGGATCAGTGGTCTCGGTGGTGATGCATGCCCTCATGGACCCGCGAGTGCGGAGGTGGCGGGTGAGGGCACGGGTGTCGATGCCTTGAATGCCTTGGATGCCGTGTTTTTTTAAATATCCGGCAAGATTTGAATCCGAGCGCCAATTGCTGACCACAGGGCTGAGTTCTTCGATCACGAATCCGCGCACTTGAGGCTTATCACTCTCCACATCGAGGCCGTTGACTCCGTAATTGCCTATCTCCGGGTAGGTCATCGCCACGATCTGGCCGCGATAGGAAGGGTCTGTGAGGATTTCTTGATAGCCGCTCATCGAGGTGTTGAAACAAACCTCGCCAGTAGCCGTGCCCTCCGCTCCGAAAGACTCGCCATGAAAAACCCGTCCGTCCTCTAATGCCAACAATGCAGTCATGGCGCATTTTCTATCATGCGACGCAGGGCTGCGTAACCTCAAAAAACACGAGCGAGATTCTTTTTCACCACATCAGCCGTTTGCTCGATGTCCCCTGCGGAATGGGCTGTGCATAGGAATCCCGCTTCAAACTGCGACGGTGCAAAGTAAACGTCGTCCTCGAGGCAGCCGTGGAAGAATTTTCCGAAGCGCACACGGTCGCTTCCCATGGCCTCTTGAAGGCTCCGCACCTGACCCTCGTGAAAATAGAGACAAAACATCGAGCCGATCCGCTGGAGGGTTAGGGGAAGGCCCTGAATCGCCACCCGCGTGGCAGACTCGAAGGCCGCGCCGGTTTTTTCGAGGAGAGCCCAGCCTCCGATGCGTTCCATTTCGCGCAGTTGGGCAAGACCCGCCGCCATCGCGATAGGATTTCCAGAGAGTGTTCCTGCTTGATAAACGGGGCCTTCCGGTGACAGGCAGTCCATGATTTCCGCCCGTCCGCCAAAGGCTCCCACCGGCAGGCCACCGCCGATGACTTTCCCCATCGCCGTGAGATCGGGCGTGATTTTGAATATCTCCTGCGCGCCGCCTGGAGCGAGGCGGAAGCCGGTCATGACCTCGTCGAAAATCAAAACCGCGCCCTCGCGTGTGCAGATTTCCCTGAGGCCCTCGAGGAATCCTGGTTCTGGCAGATACAGGCCGGCATTGGCAGGGACCGGCTCAAGAATCACTGCTGCGATCTCTCCCGGATTCGCCGCAAAGGCGGCCCGGATGGCGTCGTCGGCGTTAAAGGGGAGTGTGATGGTGAGCCTTGCGAGCGCCTCCGGCACTCCTGCGCTGTCGGGGTTGCCATGGGTGAGCGCCCCGCTGCCCGCTTTCACGAGGAGCGAGTCCACATGCCCGTGATAGCAGCCCTCGAATTTGATGATCTTGGATCGGCCGGTGAATCCCCGAGCGAGTCGGATACAGCTCATCGTGGCCTCGGTGCCGCTGTTCACCATGCGCACTTTCTTTACCGACGGCACCATGCGGCAGATCGTCTCGGCCATTTCGACTTCCAGAGGATTCGGAGTGCCAAAGCTCAATCCGCGCCCCGCCGTTTCACGCACCGCCTCGATGACCGGCTCGGCCGCGTGACCAAGGATCGCGGGTCCCCAAGTTCCGACAAAATCGATTAACTCGCGGTCATCCACTGTGGTCAGTCTGCAACCTCTCGCCGACTTCACAAAAAACGGCTCGCCTCCAACGCCCCGGAAGGCCCTCACGGGCGAGTTCACCCCCCCAGGGATGCGTTTTTTTGCGGCTTCGAAAAGTTGTCGGGATGTGGTCATGGAAAATCGGGTTTGAGGGCGTTGATGGTTGACAGCGCTGCGGTGAAATACAAGATCGATGGCATCTCATTCCCGTGCTGCTGCGACGCGCTCGGGAAGCATTTTTCAGGAAAACCATGGCCACCATTAAAATCGACCCGACTCTTCATCAGCAAAAGAAGCCCGACTGGATCAAGGTGCGCCTGCCCTCGAATCCGGTCTTCTTTTCCACTAAGGGTCTGATTTCGGATCTTCGCCTCCACACGGTTTGCGAAAGCGCGCAGTGCCCGAATCGCTGGGAGTGCTGGAGCGGAGGAACCGCTACTTTTATGATCGCAGGCGATCGCTGCACGCGGGCTTGTGGATTCTGCGCCGTCGATACCGCCAAGCCCTTTGCCCTCGAGGAGGATGAACCTCACCGTGTCGCGGAGGGGGTGAAACGCCTCGGCCTCAAACATGTCGTGATCACCGCTGTGGCGCGTGACGACCTCGCTGATGGTGGCGCTGATCATTTTGGCAAAACTATCGAAGCCATCCGTGCGCTGGACCCGAAAATCGTCATCGAAGTTCTTGTGCCGGATTTCAACGGCAAGGACGAACCACTCCAGCGTGTTCTTCAAGCTGGGCCCGATGTTTTCAACCACAATCTCGAAACCGTCGAGCGCCTCACCCCGCTTGTGCGTTCCCGTGCGAAGTATCAACTCTCGCTCGATTTTCTCGCCCGTGCTAGCGAACTCCGTCCTGAACTGATGACCAAGAGTGGCATCATGCTCGGTCTCGGCGAGGCAGAGCCCGAGCTTTTTCAAGCCATGGACGACCTGCGCGAAGCCGGTGTCCGCGTTCTCACGCTCGGCCAATATCTCCGCCCCACTCCGAACCACCTGCCAGTTGTGGCCTACATCACTCCCGAGATGTTTGACCACTACGGCGAGATTGCGCGTAACAAGGGCTTTGAATTCGTCGCCAGCGGTCCGCTCGTCCGCAGTTCTTATCATGCGGCGGATTTCAACCCGGTTCAGCGTTGACCTGGAAAATCATCGCCGCTGGCCGACCTGCGCTGGATTTTGCCAAAATCGGCATCGAAGATTACCTCGGGCGCTTGGGGGCTTTTGCCAAAGTCGAGTGCCACTTTGTTAAAACCGGCTCCCGACTGCACGAGCGCATGCTCGAGCTTTCCGATGGCTTTCATCGTATGCTTCTCGATGAGCGTGGAAAAACCTTCGCCAGCCGCGCCTTTTCCGCCGAAATCCAAAAGCTCCGGAACCGCTCGGTGTCACGTTTCGCGCTCCTTGTCGGCGCATCCGATGGATGGAACGAGGCCACGCGTTCGCGGGCCGATCTACTTTGGTCGCTGGGTCCGCAGACCCTCCAGCACGAACTCGCGCTGCTCGTAGCCCTCGAGCAAATCTACCGCGCTGAAACGATCCTCGCCGGAACGCCCTACCACAGGGATTGAGCGTCTGCTGAGGGCATCACCCCATACGCAAATCCTCCGCAGCGACTAAAAGCATGGTCGCAACGGATGAACTCTTCTCAATTTACAACCAAGGCGGCGATCCTCGGCGACTACCCGCCAAGAAAGTGTGGTATTGCCACATTCACTCGTGACCTTCGCGACGCCCTCAATGCCAGCCGTCCCGATTGGGACTGTCCGGTCGTCACAGTCACCGACCCTGGTAGCAACTATCATTACCCGCCAGAGGTGAGGTTTGAAATTCCCGAACCGGATGCCGCAAGCTACGAGCGGGCGGCGGATTTTTTAAACCTCTCCCATGCCGATGTTCTATGCGTGCAGCATGAATTCGGTATCTTCGGCGGTCCGGCCGGCGGACATGTCACAAATCTTCTGCGCCGTGCCCGCATGCCGGTGGTCACAACTCTTCACACTGTGCTTGCTGATCCCACTACCGAGCAGCGCCGGGCTTTTTCAGAGATTATTGAATGCTCCGGCAAGCTTGTGGTGATGACGAACCACGGAGCCGAAATGCTTCGCGACATCCACGGTGTCTCTGACGACAAAATCTCCGTCATTCCGCATGGCATACCGGACATACCGTTCGCGGATCCCAATTTTTACAAGGACCACTTTGGCGTAGCCGGGCGGCCAGTGCTTCTCACCTTCGGGCTTCTCTCCCCCGGCAAGGGGATCGAGTATGCATTGCGGGCGCTGCCGGAAATTGTTCTGGAGCACCCGGATGTCGTTTACATCATCTTAGGAGCCTCACACCCCAATCAAGTGCGTCGTGATGGGGAAAATCACCGGCAGGCCCTCGAACAGTTGGCACGCGACCTCGGCGTCGAACGGAATGTGATGTTTGTAAACCGGTATGTCGAAAATTCGGAACTCTGCGAGTTCATTGGTGCAGCCGACATCTATCTCACTCCCTATCTCAATGAGTCGCAAAGCACATCCGGCACGCTCGCGTATTGTTTTGGAGCCGGCAAGGCCGTGGTCTCCACTCCCTACTGGCACGCGGCGGAACTTCTCTCAGAGGACCGAGGCGTGCTTGTTCCTTTTCGCGACGCCAAAGCCATCGCGGCAGGTGTGCTGGAACTTTTTTCTAATGAAGCCCGGCGGCACGCCATGCGGAAGCAGGCTTACATCATGGGCAGGGGAATGGTATGGTCCGAGGTGGCAGCGGACTATGCGAGGGTCTTCGAGGAAGCGCGCCAGGCATTCCAGGCGCGGGGCAGGCGTCTTCCGCCAAGGGGATCTGTTTATGGAAAGACCAAATCCCTTCCAGTATTCCGCTTTGGACATCTAAATCGGATGACCGACTCCACAGGCATTTTTCAGCATGCCATTTTCACGCTTCCATGGTTCGAGCACGGGTATTGCACGGATGACAATGCCAGAGCGCTTTTGTTGACGGTTTTACTTGAGCAACTCGACGCATGCGATGAGTCCATCTCTCGCATCCAGTCAACAAGCGCCGCCTTTCTTCACTTTGGATTTTCGAGTGACGGAGGACGTTTTAGGAATTTCATGGCATTCGATCGGCGGTGGACTGAGGAACACGGGTCCGAGGATAGTCACGGGCGTGCAATATGGGCCCTTGGCGTAGTCCTCGGGCGCACTCGCGTTGCAGGCCTTCGTGCCTGGGCAGCCTCACTTTTTGAAAAAACCCTGCTGGCCGTAGAGGGATTCACTTCACCACGTGCTTGGGCTTTTACGATTCTTGGCCTGCATGAGTATTTTCGTTCTCTCCACGGCGATCTGCATGCGGAGCGCCTCAGGGATGAGCTTGCCGGCAAGTTGTTCGATCTTTTTAAGCGAAATGGCTCAGTCGACTGGCCTTGGTGCGAGGATATCGCTGCCTATGACAATCCTCGGATCGCCCAAGCTCTGATTCTCGCGGGAAGGTTCACTGGAAACGAGGAAATGAAACACACCGGTCTTTCCGCACTGAGATGGCTCATGGAAAAGCAGACTGGTATCGACGGTTGCTTCCGCCCAATCGGCTCAAATGGTTTTTGGAAGAGGGGAACGGACCCCGCCCTCCACGATCAGCAACCGCTTGAAGCCGCAGCGGCCGTGAGCGCCTGCATCGAGGCACTGAACGCGACCGGCGATCATTTTTGGGAAGAATCCGCCAAGCGTGCGTTCGAGTGGTTCCTTGGAGCCAATGATCTCCGCCTTCCACTCTATGATCCCTCAACAGGCGGCTGCTTCGACGGCCTGCACGACAATCGGGTGAATCAAAATCAGGGAGCCGAATCCACGCTCTCCTTCCTGCTTGCCCTCGCCGAGATGCACGCCCTTAGAAAAAACTCACCAATTACCGAACCACATGTCTTATCTTGAATCACGAATTCGCCGGCTTCCTTTGCTGATCGGCCCAGATCCACGCCGTGTTCTTTTGCGGCCGTTTATTCCCTCCTTGATTGTGAAGCCCCTTGCAGCTCAGGAAATCAATCCCCGTGTCCTCAGCCTTTTTTCGCGTGTCATGCACCTGGATGAGAATGCGGTGGAAGCGAAGTTGGCGGAGGTTTTTGCCGACTTTCACGAGAGGCATCAGAAAATTCGCGATATTTTCTCTGAGCGTTTCGAGCAAATCCGCGGCTTCCTTCCGACCGATACTGAGTTGAGCGAGTCGCGGCGCTTATTACTCGGTTCGTATTTTACTAATGAATACTCGCTGGAATCCACGGCGCTCTTCAATCCGGGAATGGTCGCAGCACCAGACCAGTCCGGACTTAACACAGGCGAGCTGCGATTTTTTCTCAGCCTCCGAGCCACAGGAGAGGGCCACATCTCATCCATTACCTTCCGCTCTGGAATCGTTAATCTGGAAGGTGAGATCCGGATGGATCCCGTCTCCCGATATGTTTGCCAGCCTCGTCCGCAAGCGGCAGCTCGATACGACACAGCGACATTCGTAAGGAAACTTCAGGAACTCGGTGTGGAATACATCGATGCTCGCGGCGCATTGCATGGGCTTCCAGACAGCTTTCTTATGGAGGATTTGGTCAATCATTGCCGCCGCCTGCGCACAAGCGCCGATGAGCCATCTGTGCGCCAGGTCGGCGAGCGCGCCCTCATGCTCGCGCGGGCTAACTACACGGTGCGATTTAGCGATGGATTGGATATCTCAGAGAAAATTCTTTTCCCTTTTGCGCCAAGTGAGGTCAATGGAATTGAGGACGCCCGTTTCACCCGATTTCAAGAAGCGGATGGCTCGATTTCCTACACGGCTACCTACACCGCATATGATGGAAATGTGGTGCTTCCTCAAATTCTGCAGACGAGGGATTTCCATGAGTTCTCGATCCGCACCCTCAACGGTCCCGCCATCCGGAACAAGGGGCTTGCGCTCTTCCCGAAAAAAATCAACGGCCACTATGCCATGCTCGGTCGGCAGGACGGCGAAAACATCCACCTCATGTTCTCCGACCACCTGCACTTCTGGTATGAATCCCAAATTCTCCTCCGTCCGACGCAGGCATGGGAATTTGTTCAACTTGGGAACTGCGGGCCTCCGATTGAAACAAGTGCCGGATGGCTTGTCATTACGCATGGCGTCGGCCCGATGCGGAAATATTGCCTCGGTGCTGTCCTTCTCGATCTTAAGGATCCCTCGCGGATTCTTGGCAGGTTGCGTGAACCACTCCTGCGCCCTGCATCAGACGAGCGGGAAGGCTATGTGCCAAATGTTGTCTACAGCTGCGGCGCTCTTCTGCATGGGGAGAATATCATTCTGCCCTATGCGGTGTCGGATACCTCGTCACGCTTCGCTGTGGTTCCGCTTGCCGATTTGCTGAATGAGATGAAAACCTGAGCCGGTCAGCTCTCGGAAGATTCCTGGGGATCACCAAACAACCGGCGATAGCCTTCGGCCCAGATCGCGTATCCCAATGGCATCGTGAAGATGATTCCCACGCAGCAAACCAAGACTCCTGAAACAGCCAAGAGCGTGTAGATGAAAATCAGGCTTGCCACTGCAAACCACTGCCGATGCACAGTCGAAATGGCGGTGCGCATCGCTTCCTGCCAAGCAATGCGGCGGTCGAGGATCAATGGAAAAACAAAACCCAGTCCGACCGAAAGGTAGGCCATAGGGATCATAAAAATCAGCGCCCCGATCCCGGCAGGTAACGGCGATCCGTATTTCTCAGTCAGATAAAATCCCGGTGCTAGAGTGAACAAAGCCACGCTTACCATGATCGCTCCCCACGCCACCCCTGCCATGAGAATTTGCAGCCAGGCACCGCTTGAAAAGCCCGCAAAGAGATCCGCAAACTCGGCTTTCCCTCGCGCGTTTTTTATAAACATCCACAAAAAACCCGCTGAAAGAATTGTAGTGACCGTGGAAGTTAGAATCGAAAAAAACAGGCCCACCACAACCGCTACGATTTTGAGCATCTGTTCCTCGCTCCCGCCCGACTTCATGAACATCTGCACCACGCTCTGGGCGAGCTCCGAGACGAACCACAGCGAGACATTCACCACGAGGAAAACAAATGTTCCAAGCATGAGGACACCCATGTTTTTCTGGAAATTTTCCCATCCACTTGAAAAGCACTCGCGGATCACAATGCGGCCACTGGCGTCTGTTGGAGCGGTTGCAGACGCCTCCGCGAGTGGCTCTGCAGTTTGCTCCGGCGGGGGTAGGTCGGTGAAGGTTGAGAGAGGTTCCCAGTTCGTCATCGGCTCGCGCCAAGCCAGATCAGTTGGGAGGAAACGGCCACTCTTGAGGCCATCAGCGACATCCTGGTCATTGAATTTTCCGATATTTTCGCGGTCGCGGTTGATGTGGATCATCGCCATGGCCACCTGCCTATCGATTCACATCTGCCTGTTCAAGTGCCGATCCCTCGCCATGTTTCGAAAAAAAGATTGGCCTCCGCGAGAATAGGCGTTGACAGGCGGGCGGCGCGTCTCTTTATTTCTCTCATTCTTAAACACGCGATGTCGAACCCCTCCGCACGCGGCGTTTCACTGACACACTGTCGCCGAGTCTCGTTAAACTACCTTTCTCAAAGTTTACGGAACTTAACGAGCTCTCGACATACCATCACCTCGAGATTTTCAGCCTGGACAGGGACAAAGAGTCACAGGCCCATTCTCAAAACCCAATCATGACAGACGAACAGCAAAAACCGGAAAAAGGAGCGCAAGCCGCCGATTCCGCAAGCCCCAAGGCAACTCCGCGCCGCAGCCGCACCACGCGCACTCCACGCATTGGCCGCGTCCGCAGGCAGAAAAAGGTAACAGATTCTCCGGAGCTACCACTTTCCGATACAGCCTCCACCGCCAGCGAGGCTCCTCCGCTCGAGACTCCAGCTGTTGCAGCAGCGCCTGAGCCAGCCGCCCCCGTTGCGTCCGAACCCGTTAAAGAAGCCGTTAAAGAAGCCGTTCAGCCATCTCAGCCCGCGCCAGTGGTCGAGAGACCGCCACAACCACCGCAGCCTCCAGCTCCGATCGTTTATGCCGAGGGCATAGTCGAAGTCAGCGGCAAAGGTTTTGGCTTCTTGCGCGAGGCGCGCCGCAATTTCACCCAGTCGAACAACGACATTTTCGTCACACCTGAGATCATTCGCAAATACGGGCTCCGCGACGGCATGTGGATCAAAGGCGAAATCCGCCGAGGCAATCGCGGCCCGCAGATGTATAAGCTCACCGAGCTCGAGGGCGGGGATCCTGAGCAGTTGCAAAACCTGCCTGTTTTCGAGGAACTCAGCGTCATCAATCCGAATGAGCGCATCAAGCTCGAGACCGTTCCAGAGCGCTTCACGACACGCGTCATCGATCTGGTGTCTCCTGTGGGCAAGGGCCAGCGCGGTCTCATCGTCGCGCCGCCCCGCACGGGAAAGACGACACTTCTCCAGCACATAGCCGATGCCGTGGTGAAAAATCACCCGGAGATGAAACTCATTATCCTCCTTGTGGACGAACGCCCGGAGGAGGTCACCGAAATCCGTCGCACCGTCCCAACAGCCGAACTCATGGCCAGTTCGAACGACTCGGATATCAAAACTCACACCCGCATTGCCCAGCTCTGCATCGATCGCGCCCGGCGCCTCGTTGAAATGGGAAAGGATGTCTTTGTTCTCATGGACTCGCTCACCCGTATCGGTCGCGCGTTCAATAACGCCCAAGGCGGTGGGGGACGCACGATGTCCGGCGGTGTGGATGCTCGTGCCCTCGAGATTCCTCGCAAACTTTTTGCCGCCGCCCGCAACACGGAGGAAGCTGGTTCGCTCACTATCATGGCGACCGCACTCATCGAGACGAACAGCCGCATGGACGAGCTGATCTTCCAAGAGTTCAAAGGCACCGGCAACATGGAGATCGTTCTCGACCGCAAGATCAGCGACCAGCGCATCTACCCGGCGATCGATATTTTCCAGTCCGGCACGCGTCGCGAAGAGCTTCTCATCCCCGAGGAGGACCTGCACAAGATCAGCGTTATTCGCCGTGGCCTTGCAGGCCACAAGCCGATCGAGGCCATCGAGCGCCTTCTCTTTTTCATCCGGAAATATCCAACCAACGAGCAGTTGCTCAAAAACCTCCCGGGATAGAAAAAACAACACAACATGCCATTCTCAGCGCTTGGATTGACCAAGCATATTTTGCAAGGCGTCCAAGCGATGGGTTACGGCGATCCGACCCCCATCCAACTGCGCGCCATCCCACCGGCCTTGGAGGGCCGCGACCTCATCGCCTCTGCCCAGACCGGCACAGGTAAAACCGCCGCCTTTGCGCTGCCCACGCTCCAGAAGCTCAGCTCACACGGACGCCTCCGCTGCCTTGTCCTTGAGCCGACGCGCGAACTCGCCATGCAGGTGGAAACCGCCATGCGCGACTTCAGTCGTTTCACCGACCTCAAAGTCGGCTGTGTTTATGGAGGTGTCGGTTACGGAAACCAGCGCGCAGCCCTCAAGGAGGGCCTCGATATTCTTGTCGCCACACCAGGCCGTCTCGAGGACCACCTCCAGCAAGGCACCGTGCGCCTCAACGACATCGAAGTCCTCATCCTCGACGAGGTTGACCGCATGCTCGATGTGGGTTTCCTACCGCCCATGCGCCGCATCATTGCGAAGGTTCCGAAAAATCGACAGACACTCTTCTTCTCGGCCACCCTCCCGCCGGAAATCGCGGAGCTTGCCAACTTTGCCCTCCGCGATCCTGTGCGCATCGAGATCGGAGCCGCCCGCTCCGTGGCCTCCATTGTGAAGCATGGCGTTTATATGGTGGACCCCAGCCGCAAATTCGACCTCCTCCTCGCGCTGCTCACAGCCGTCGATTACCAGAGCGCGATCATCTTCAGCCGCACCAAACACGGCGCTGACAAGATCGCCAAAAGACTTCGCGCCAACAACCACGCCGTCGCCGTCTTGCACGCCAACCGCTCGCAGAACCAACGCATCGAAGCGCTCAGCGGATTCAAATCCGGAAAATACGAAGTCATGGTCGCCACAGACATCGCCGCGCGCGGCATCGATATCGCTGGAGTGAGCCATGTCATCAACTACGACATCCCCCAACACCCGGAGGACTATGTCCACCGTATCGGCCGCACCGGCCGCGCCAACATGTCGGGGGATGCCTTCACACTCGTCGCGCCCGACGAGGCCAAAAAACTCAGCGCCATCGAACGCTTCATCGGCCAGAAAATCGATCGCCTCACGATCGAGGGATTCCAAGTCCCGCCGAATGGCGAAAACGCCGCGCCCAAACCACCCAAGCCCGAAGTCCGCATGGACGGCCGGAAATTCTTCCGCCGTGGCCGCAGTCCACGCCGTTAAAAAATAATTCAAAATAATTCTTGCGCCTGCTGAGTGAGGTGTTAGTTTGAACTCGTTCTGGGGGGAACAGAAGCCCGTTGCAACATTCGTTGCGACGGGCTTCAACTTTTTATGGGTCGATTCTTTAATCGCCCGAGATTGCATATATCTCCCTCCCGAGATATGAAAGAAACGACATGGCCAAAGATGATTGTATTGTAAGTAATGGAGTGGTGGTGGATGTGCTTCCTGGAACGCTGTTTCGGGTAAAATTAGCAAATGACCACGTTCTCCTCTGCCACATTTCAGGAAAAATGAGGAAACATTTCATTCGCATCGTTCCCGGCGATCGGGTCACCGTGGAAATCTCCCCTTACGATCTCACCAAAGGTCGCATCACTTTCCGCGAATCAGGAGCCCCACCTATACGCCGCTGAGTTTTCGAACCTGAGGGGAATTTCTCTTCCAAAATCATGATTGTAGGAATTGATCTTGGAACCACTCATTCGCTATTGGGCGTTATGGAAAGTGGCTTCCCGGTTCTTATCGCCGATGCCCAAGGGCGCCGTCTCACGCCCTCGGCTGTATGGTTTCCCGAAAGCGGAGAACCTGTCGTTGGTTGGTCGGCGTTGGAAAAAAAAGGCACTCACCCGACGCAGGTCGTGACCTCCGTGAAACGCCTCATCGGCAGACGCATTGGCGATGCCGTTGCCTCATCCCCAGGTTGCGCCCTGGAAGCTGGACCTGACGGGGAACTTCGAGTTGCCGTAGGCGGCCACTCTCTTCGCCCTGAGGAAATCTCTGCGATCATCCTCTCAAAACTCAAGGCTGACCTCGAAACATCCTGTGGAACTCCAGTCAATCGTGCTGTCATCACAGTCCCTGCCTATTTCAACGATGCCCAGCGCGCCGCCACAAAGAGGGCCGGGGAGTTGGCCGGTTTCACTGTAGAGCGGATTCTGAGCGAACCGACCGCAGCGGCCCTGGCCTACGGACTCGAACGCCTCGGCGAGCGTGCCAAGGTCGCCGTTTACGATCTCGGCGGCGGCACCTTCGATGTCTCCGTGCTCGAGTTGAATTGCGGCGTCTTTGAAGTTCTTTCTACCAATGGAGACACCAGTCTTGGTGGCGACGATCTCGACGCCGCTCTGGCAAATGCTTGGAATCTCGCCCACTTTGATGCCGAAAAAATCAAACGCTCCCTTACCGATGCGGAGAGTGTCGAGTTCGATGGTCGCACCTTTCTCCGTTCCGAACTGGAGGCCGTTTGCCTACCCATCATCGAAAGAACCCGCCGACACTGCCTCCGTTCGCTCTCCGATGCCCACCTCGAAACCTCCTCGCTTGATGCCGTGGTCCTAGTCGGTGGGGCAACCCGCATGCCGGTGGTTCGAAAGTTTGTCGCGGAAATCTTCGGGCGTGATCCTGATGTGAGCCAGCATCCCGACGAAGCCGTAGCCCTCGGAGCAACAATCCAAGCGGGCATTCTCGAAGGTGGACTTCAAAACCTCACGCTCCTCGACGTGACTCCACTCTCTTTGGGTATCGAGACCTTCGGTGGCCTCATGAATGTCATCATTCCCCGCAACACCACGATTCCGTGCAAAGCGGGGGAGATGTTTACAAATGCCGTCGCAAATCAATCCGCCATGAGCATCGCAGTCCTGCAGGGTGAACGCGAAATGGCCCGCGACAACTGGCCGCTCGGCCGGATGGATGTTGCCTTCCCACCCGCGCCAAAAGGTCAGGCACGCATCGGCGTGCAATTCGAACTCGATGCGAACGGCATCCTCCATGTCCTCGCCCGCGACACTACCACAGGCCTTGATACCGTGATCGATATCCAAAGTGCGGTGGAGGTTTCCGATGAAGCCGTGGAAAAAATGCTCGGAGATTCGCTGGAACACGCTTTTGAGGACATGGACGAACGGATTTTCACCGAGGCCAAACTCAAGGCCGACGAAATGCTGCCAGCCGTGGACTCCGCACTCGAGGCACTCGGAGAGGAAGTCCCCATCGAAATCCGCGCAGCCATTTCCGACCTCGTCCAAAAAATCCGAGCCGCCCTCGAAGTCCGCTCCACTGCGGATCTCAAAACCCTCCTCCGCGAACTCGACACCATCACCGAACCTCTCGCCACCGCCCTTCTCGAAAAAACCCTCACCTAAGCCCCCCAAAAAAACTGGTTAGCGGCTGAGGGTGAAGTTTACGGGAACATCCACCGTTCCTCTCATGGCTACGCCACCCATCATGCGCGGTTGGAATCTCCAAGTTTTGACTGCTCGCAGCGCGGCTTGGTCCAACACGCCGTAGCCTGAGCTTTTCTCCAGAGTGACACTCATGGGCAACCCTTCCGCGGAGACTTCCACGCGCACGGTGGCTCGGCCTTCCCATCCGGCGCGTCTGGCTACCTCTGGATAAACAGGAGGCGTATTGCGGATTACCACGGGTTGTGGAACATTGACTGTCTTGCTTGCCGCTCTTGGAGTTCGTCGCTGCGTGGTTGGCTTTTTTTCGATTGGCTTGGGCGGGGAAACTGGTTCATGTGCGGCACTCTCTTGGCTTTGAGTGCTCGTGAGAATCTCTTCAGTTTTAGGAGCCTCGGCTTCTTCGTAGATTGTCTCTACAGGCGGCGCAGGTTCGGAGACTACCTCTGCCAGAGGAGGGGATTCCTCAAGGATGAAAACCTCTGTGCTTTCTCCACTTGCGAACTCGATTCTTGGCTGCGCTGCGGGCATGACAAGATTTCTCACAACCAAAAAATGACCAATAGCCGAAATCGCTAAAACCACTGGAAAAAGCCACGCCACCTTTGCCCAAGCCGCATCCATTTCATTGCCTTTCACTCAGTGCTCTCTGTTTCCTCTGTAGTCAAAACTTCAAGGTTTGCTCGCTCCAAGAGGCTCGTGAACCAGTTGGAATTGCTGCGCTCCAGAGGTTCGTGCGCGGCTCATCAATTGAAGGAAAATCCCGTAATCTACCGTCTTGTCGCCTCGGAAATGCACGGTGGTCGTCGCATTTTTCTGGAGTTCGATTTTCAGTAGATTCTCGAACTCAGCGACAGCAACCGGCGTTTCTGATATCGAAATTCGTCCCTCTCTATCAAGTGATACAACCACCTTTGCAAACTCAGCGCTTTCCTGTGACGAGGCCTGCGGCAGAGTGAGGGGCATCGAAGGGGGCGTCTGGCTCGGTGTGAGCATGAAAAAAATGAGCAATAACAGCACGACATCCACCAAGGGTGTCATGTCGATAGTGATCTCGGGGCGTTTTGGTCGGCTGAACATTCGAAATTAGGAGATCAAGTCGGGTCGGCCTGAGCTGGCCTCATATGTCGTCAGGTGCTCGCTCAGCTCGGCACCAATGGGCGCTCCGTTCCTTTCCATCGTGTCATCCAGCGCGGTCACCGCCAGTTCCATGCGGCGGGCAATTTTGTCCGCATGGCTTGAATAGGCGTGGTAGGCTGCCATGCAGGGAATGGCCACAAGAAGGCCGAAGGCCGTTTTGAGAAGCGCTTCCCAGATGCCTCCAGCTAGATCTGAGGGCTTTGGCGCACCCGCAAGCGTTTCGATTTTAGCGAACGCGATGATCATTCCTTGCACCGTTCCAAGGAGTCCCACAAGGGGCGCGAGGTGTGCAAGACAGGCCAAAATTCGCAGGCGTTTTTCCACGGATTCCAGCGCGAGGCTTCCTTCCCGCTTCACATTATCCAGACGAATCTTCGCGGGTCGCTTGAGGTTCTTCAAAAATATCTGCACCACCCGCGCAACCGGATGCCGACTTGCGCGCGCCATCTGAAGCGCCTCGCCTGTGCGCCCCGCTTCTAATTCCAGTAGCACTCGACTCAGCCAATGATCCGGCCTGAATCCATACGATAGGTAAATAATCGCCCGATCCAAAATCACTGCCACTCCCACAACCGAAAACGCAAGGAGCACCCACATCAACTCTCCGCCTCGGCTAAAATAATCCATCAGTGTTTGCATAGAACCATTTTTAAATCACAAAAATCTCCGCGCGTCATTTCGTAAATGAGACCCAGTATCAAAATAAAACTTGCTAATGAGACTCTGTCTCACAAAAAATAAACTGTTCTATGCAAAAACACATCAGAAAACATCACAAAGTTGGAATCTCACTCGTGGTTGCCGCGTCCACTCTCAGCGTCCTGCTTGCTCAATCGTCAGTTCAACAGATGGAGGAGGTTCAAGTGCGCGCCGATTATGACCGCGAAGTGAGAGGCACTTTTTTGCCGGATGTGGATGGCACAAAAATTCACGCAGGAAAAAAAACCTCGAATGTCGATTTGGAGCAGATTCCGGAGATCAGCATGGACAACTACCGGCAGGTAATTTCGAAAACTCCTGGCCTCGTCCTCGCGGAGGAAAACACGCCGCTGTTGAGTATCGGCTATCGCGGCTATGATCCGCACCGGACTCAATTTTTCCAAGTTCTCGAAGATGGCATTCCGATTCACGCCGACATGGTGGGATATCCCGAAGCCTACTACACGCCACCGCTTGATGCCGTAGAGAGCGTCGAGGTGGTGCGAGGCGGGGCGGCCCTCATGTATGGTCCACAACCAGCGGGAGCGATTAATTTCGTCATGAAAAAACCGCCGCTGGACACGCCCATCACCATCGAGTCCACAAACATTCTCGGCAGCTTCGACATGTATTCGAATTTCACCTCCTTCGGCGGAACGCTCGGGAAATTCGGCTACTACGGCTACTACGACCACCAGCAAACCGACGGCTTCCGCGAGGCGAACAGTGACTTTTTTCTGAATGCTTGGGGAGGCACATTCGCTCTCGATGCCACAGGCCCCGTGCGCTGGTATTTGAATGCCACCGCGTATGACGAAACCCATGGCGAACCCGGCGGACTCACGCTGGAAAACGGTCCGAATACCGTCAATTACAAGACCGACCGCGAAGGCACTTCGCGCTTTTACGACCGCATGCGGGTGAGCCGCTATGCCGTTTCCATCATTAACGAGTGGGACATCTCGGACCGCACGCTCTTCACTTTCCGCACATGGTTTGACTACTACCTGCGCTTCAGCCGACGGCAGAATGGAGGCGGCTTCGGCACGCTGCCAACCGGCCCGAAAGCACAGAACAACCAGATTGAGAACCAGCAATTCTACACCTATGGAGCGGAGCCGCGCCTGAGCCACAATTGGGACTGGCTCGGAAACACGCATACGCTCACCGGTGGCATGATGTTCTACTACGACTGGTCACCGCGGATGGATCAGACTGGCAACTCGCCCACAGCCCTCACTGGCAGCACGGTGAACCAAAGCAACCGTGAGAGCGTTTACTACAGCCTCTTCGCCGAGAATCTCTTTCAGTTCGGTAGCTTCTCGATCACTCCAGGATTCCGTCTCGAGAACATCTGGCAAAGCGTGCGCGAGCTGGTGAACAAGTCCTCCTTCCAAACCGGCAAGCCACTCCAGGACGAGACGACTTATAATTTCGCCCCGCTCTTCGGTCTCGGACTCGAGTATGACTTCACGCCCGAGGTGGCTGTTTATGCCAATGTCTCGCAGGCCTACCGTCCGCCGATCTTCACGCAGGCCGTTCCCACCTCGCCGAATGTTGCCGTCACCGGCAATCTGCAGGAGAGCAATATCGTGAACTACGAAATCGGCTTTCAAGGCGAGCCCACGGATTGGATCACATGGGACACGAGCTTTTTCCTCATCGATAACTCCGATCAGATCGGCTCCCGCGCTGTAAATGACGGCCAGATCACAACCGTCATCGAAAATTCCGGACGCTCCATCGTCTATGGCTGGGACCTCTACACGGAAGTCGATTTCGTGGGCGCCGCCAATGCCGCTTGGAACAAAGACGACGGCAAATGCTGGGTGGACCGCTACGGTTCCATTTCAGCCTATACCGCGCTCACCCTGCAAAAAGGGCAATTCCTCAACGGCCCGAACGACGGAAAAACTCCACAGTATCTCTCCGACTACATCCTCCGCCTCGGCCTCACCTACAACTGGCGCGACCGCATCAAAGCCGCCTTCATGGGTAATTTTATGGGCTCCAGCTACGCTGCGGACAACAACACCGCCAACCGATTCATCCCCGCCTACAATGTCTGGGACTTCACCGTCGAGGCCAAGGTTTACAAAGAGACCGTGAGTGTCATCGCCGGTGTGAACAATGTCTTCAATAAAGATTACTACGCCCGCATCCGCGCCGATGGCATCGACCCCGCCGCGCCCCGCAATTGGTATGCTGGCTTGAAAGTGGAATTCTAAGCCGGAATTTTAAGCAGGAAGACAGGTCCCGATTCTGAGCGACGCAATCGAGTAATCCCGAAAGCCGGAGAACCTCTTCCGTGTCGATCTCAATGAGAAGCGAAACCTCGAGAACTTTGACTATAATGCGAACAATCCTACTGCGTCCATTTGTGAATTGGCCTTCAAGCGGACAGCCTTTGTTGCTGGACCCTAAAGAGTCGAGGCTTTTTGCAGGGCGTGGAGCGATGCCTTGGCGCGTCCCTCGTTGAGTGATGTTTCCGCGAGCATCCATGCGGTTTGGAGGTCGGAGGCTACTCCTGCAACAACAAGTGCTGCGGCGGCGTTGATCTGGACGGCTTGGCGTTTGGGGCCGCGGTCCGAGCCATCGAAAATTGAAAGCAGGATTTTTGCGTTTTCGGCGGCATCGCCTCCGAGGAGGGATTCCGGTGCCATGCCGGTGATTCCGACATCTTGCGGATGGATTTCAAACTCGCTGAGAGAACCTTTTTCGAGTGCCATGACCATGGTTTTGCCGATAGGAGACACTTCGTCGATTCGAAGGGCGTTCGGCCCGGTTCCATGCGCAGCCCATGCGCGTGTCCGCTTCAGTTTTTGAAAAACTCCAGCGTAGGTTTTGATCAGATCTGGATTGAAGACTCCCGCGAGTTGGAACTCGGGTCTGGCAGGGTTCAGCAGGGGGCCGATGATGTTGAAAATGCTGGCACTGTTGCGGGTGGCGAGAAGTTTCCTGACCGGCACAACCGCACGGAATGCGGGATGGCAGGCCGGGGCGAAAAGGAAGCAGCAGCCGGCCGCTTCCAAGGCTGTGGCTATAGCGTGAGGGGGCAGGTCGATTTTCACCCCAAGGGCTTCGAGGACATCTGCTCCACCGGATTTTGAGGTTATGCCTCTGTTCCCGTGTTTGATGACTTTGGCTCCGGCGCCAGCGACCACGAACATGGAGGCGGTCGAGATGTTGAAAAAGCCTGCGCGATCTCCACCGGTGCCGCACAAATCGATGCAGCCCGCACCAGAAAACGGCAGCTTTACGGCGCGCTCCAAGAGGACTTCAACGAAGTCTGCGATTTCCTCAGCAGACTCACCTCGTCTGTGCAGGGTTTCGAGAAAATCCGCTCTCATTTCGGTGGACTGCTCCTCATCGAGGAGCAAGTCACAGGCCGATTGTATCTCGGAGAAGGTGAGGGAATGCCCTTCTTCCACAAGTTTTGTGAGCTGCGGGAGTGTCATTCCCAAGCGGGTTTCAGGGCACTTTGACCGGTTTGAGTTTCCAGATGTCCTTTGCGTATTCGCTGATCGTGCGGTCGCTGGAGAACTTGCCGACCCGTGCGGTGTTGAGAACGGCCATTTTTGCCCAGCGGGCTTTGTCTTGGAATGCGGCGGAGACTTTTTCCTGCGCGTCGCTGTAGGCGGCGAAGTCTGCAAGGCACAGGTAGGGATCGTGGTAGATCAAGTTGTCGCGCAGAGGAGTCAGGATGTCGCGGCTTTCGTCTCCTGTGAAGTAATCCGATCCGAGCCAATCGATGATGGCGGCGAGCTCGGGATTGGCGCGGTAGTAGTCGCCGGGGTTGTAGCCCTTGGCGAGGAGTTCGTGGACTTGCTCGACGGTATTGCCGAAGATGAAGATGTTTTCTTCGCCGACTTCCTCAAGGATTTCGACATTGGCTCCATCGAGTGTGCCGATGGTCAGTGCACCATTCAGGGCGAGTTTCATGTTGCCCGTTCCCGAGGCCTCTTTTCCGGCCGTTGAAATCTGCTCGGAGAGATCGGCAGCTGGCACAATGCGCTGGGCCAGCGAGACGCGGTAGTTCGGCATGAAGGCCACTTTGAGTTTGTCCTTGATGCGTGGGTCGGCATTGATTTTAGAGCCAACGGCATTGATGGCTTTGATAATGCGCTTGGCCATCTCATAGCCCGGAGCGGCCTTCGCGGCGAAAATGAAAACCCGTGGCGGGATGTCGAGATCGGGGCTTTGCAGTAGGCGGCGGTAGAGCGCGAGGATATGCAGGAGATTCAAATGCTGGCGCTTGTATTCGTGAAGACGCTTGATTTGAACATCGAAGAGCGCCGAGGGATCCACCTTGACGCCGCATTCATCAAGAATTCTTCCGGCGAGGCGCACCTTGTTTGCGTGTTTGACGGCCATGAATTCCTCGCGGAATGAGGCGTCGTCCGCGAGGGGTTCCAGCTTGAGAAGTTTGTCGAGGTCGCGCTCCCATCCGTGCCCGATGTGGCGGCATATGAGGTCGGAAAGGCGAGGGTTGCAGGCTACGAGCCAGCGGCGGGGAGTGATGCCGTTTGTCTTGTTCTGAAATTTCGTCGGATAGAGAGCATTGAATTCCGGGAACAGTTGGTCTTTGAGCAGTTGGGTGTGAAGTGCGGCCACGCCGTTGACCGTGTGGCTTCCAACAATGCTGAGGTGCGCCATGCGGACCATTTGCTCGTGACCCTCCTCGATCAGCGAGAGGGTGCGTTTCTTGTCCGTGTCTCCGGGCCACTTGGCTTCGACTTCATCAAGGAAAGTTTTGTTGATTTCGAAAATGATCTGCAGATGGCGTGGGAGGACTTTTCGGAAAAGGCTCACGCTCCATTTTTCAAGCGCCTCTGGCATGAGCGTATGGTTCGTATAAGCAAATGTGCGCCGCACGATCCCCCAAGCTTGTGGCCATGAGAGTTCTTTCTCGTCGATCAGAAGACGCATGAGCTCCACGACCCCGATGGCAGGGTGTGTGTCGTTAAGCTGGATGGCTACTTTATCGGGCAAGGTTTCCCAGTCGGTGTTATCTTTTTCGAAGCGGCGAATGATGTCGCGCAGCGAGCAGGCGACGAAGAAGTATTGCTGGATGAGTCGGAGTTCCTTGCCTGCTTCGGTGTGGTCGTTCGGGTAAAGAACTTTGCTGACCGTCTCGGCCATGTTTTTCTGCTGAACGGCTTGCTCGTAGCCGCCACGATTGAAAGCATCGAAATCAAATTCCTCGGGAGCTTTGGATTCCCACAGGCGCAGGAAATTGACCGTTTCGGTTCCATAGCCGGGAATCGGAATGTCATAGGGAATGCCGATGAGCTTGCGGAAATCCGACCACACGCTGCTTGTCTTGCCAAGTGCGTCGGTGTGTGTCTCGACATGGCCGTAAATCGGGATTTCCTGCGAGTGCTGCGGACGAATGATTTCCCATGGCGAGCCGTATTGAATCCAGGCGTCCGGGAGTTCGACTTGGTAGCCATTGCGGAATTCCTGTTTGAAAAGACCGTATTCGTAGTGGATGCCGTAACCGACCGCAGGAAGGTCCAGGGTGGCAAGGGAGTCCAGAAAACAAGCCGCCAGACGTCCAAGGCCGCCATTGCCGAGCGCCATGTCATATTCCTCATCGCGCGTCTCTTCCAGTGGATGGCCCAGGCTTTCCAACGCTGCGGAGACCTCTTTGAGGACGCCGGCATTGATCATGTTGTTAACAAAAAGCCGTCCCATGAGAAATTCCATGGAGAGATAGTAAACCCTGCGCACATTGCCTTCCGAGTGGACAGCAAGGGTTTTCATCATGCGCTCGATGATGACTTTTTGAATGGCCTTGGAGGTGGCGATCCACCACTCGCGCCGTGAGGCAGATATGGAATCGCGGGCGAGGCCGAATTTCAGTTGGTCGATGATTTCCTGTTCAAAACTGATTAGTGTATCCTTTTTCATAAACTATTTCCCTTTGACCCTTTTATTGGACCTGACTGACTCGGCGAGCAAAAAGTCATTCTTTAAAGAACCCCCTCAGCCGATGAGCGCTTCGAGTTCTCCGACTCTTCGCGAAAAGAGATCCAGGGTCGCCTGAACCGGTGCTGGTGTGCTCATGTCCACACCGGCGTCGCGCAGGGTTTCCACTGGAAAGCGGCTGCCGCCACTCCTGAGGAAGCCGAGATAGCGCGTGGCATCTCCAGTGTCCAAGACCTGTCTGGCAAGTGCAACGGCCGCTGAGAGTCCTGTGGCGTATTTGTAAACGTAGAAGGCATTGTAGAAATGAGGGATTCGCAGGCATTCCAGCTCCAGTTCCCCATCGATCGCGAAGCGCGGGCCGAAGTAGTCGGTCAGGAGCTTGCGATAAATCGCCTTGAAGCTCTCCAGCGTGAGCGCTTCGCCCGCTTCCTCGGCGGCGTGCGCTTCACGCTCAAACTCGGCGAACATCGTCTGGCGGTAGAGAGTGCCCCGGATGTCGTCGATCTGGCGGTTTAAAATGAACGCCTTCATCGAGCGGTCATCGGTGGTTTTTAGCAAATGCTCGGTGAGTAGGACTTCGTTAAAAGTCGACGCCACCTCCGCCAGGAAGATCGGATATCCGTAATTCTGGTAAAGCTGCGTGCCCCGCGCATACCACGTGTGCATCGAGTGCCCGGCTTCGTGGGCGAGTGTGTAGACATCAGAAAAAACATCCGCCTTGTAGTTCATCATGATGTAGGGCGGGCTTGAGTAAGTGCCGTAGGAAAAAGCTCCGCTGCGTTTACCTTTGTTTTCGTAGCGGTCGCACCAGCGTCCGCCGTGCAGACCATGGGCCAGGGTTGCCGTGTATTCGGAACCCAGCGGCGTGAGGGAGGCCATCACGCGCTCGACGGCTTCATCCCACGACACATTGGTCTTCACATTTTCGACCATGGTCACATAGGTGTCGTAGTGGTGGATTTCTTCGAGCTTCAAGACCCGGCGTCGGAGTTCGAAATAGCGGAAAAGCGCATCCAGATTGCCCCGCACGGTGGTAATAAGGTTGTCGTATATCGTGGTCGGCACGTCATCGGCGAACAGTGCGGCCTCACGCGCCGATGGATAATTCCGCGCTCTGGCGTAGAAAACATCCGCGCGCACCGAGTTGGCGAGGCTGGATGCCAGGGTGAACCGATGCTCCGAAAACTCCTTGTAGAATTGGTGAAATGCGGACTTGCGCACTGCCGGATCCCTCTGTTGGAGGAATGAGGAGAACGAACTCTGGGTTAATTCGCGCTCGTTGCCTTCACTGTCCTTGAGCGTTCCAAAAAGCATGTCGACGTTCGTGAGTTGCGAAAATGTCTCGCTGTGTCCACGCACGGCGGATGATCCCAGTGCCAGCAGGCGTTCCTCGGCCGAGCTCAGAGTGTGCAATTTGCGGCGACGCAATTTGCGTAGCGGAATCGTCCAATCCGCCAAGGCGGGATCAGCAAGGAAGGTCTCGAATTCACCATCCGGGATTTCCTGGATTTCCGGCGAGATAAAGGAAAACGCCTCTCCGACCCGCACCAGCAGGCTGTCGAGACGGGCCTCACGGGCGAGTGCCTCGGCATTTGAGCTGTCGCCTGAAACGCTCAGCGCTGCGTATTGATTGAGCTGTTCGACAAGCAGGTCGATGCCCTTCTCGAATTCCAGACACTTCGCCAATCCGGCTGCAGACTCCCTTAGCTTGCCCCGGAAGCTTGCGACGCCCTCATAGGACTTTTGCAGTTTCGAAAAATCCTCCTCCCAGCCCGCATCACTTGTGTAGAGAGGCGTGAGGTCCCACTTGTCGGATTCTGGTATTTCGGTGCGGAGTGGCGTGTGCGCGCTGGACATAAGACCTGCAAGTTATCACGGGCGGGCAATCGTGCAAAAGTCAGAATGCCTTCTGCGGTGCAATCAGGCCTTATGGAAATCCGCAATCGTCTCCCAGAGGACTTTTTCTTTTTCACCCGGCGATTCGGGAACCGTGATGCGGACTTCGGCAAAAAGGTCGCCGCGTGTGTCAGCGGTAAGAGGCATACCCATATTTGGCAGGCGAAACTTTTTTCCCGACTGCGTGCCTGCAGGGATTTTCAGCTTCACGCGTCCACTCAGCGTGGGAACGGTGACAGTGCATCCGAGAACGGCATCCCATGCGGGAATTTCTAGGTCGTAATTGAGATTGGCTCCCTCGATTTCAAAGTCCGGGTGGCGTTGGTATTTGACCCTCAGGTAGAGATCTCCTGCTCCCCCGCCTGATGCGCCCGTGCCGCCTTGGCCGGCGAGGCGAATGCGTTGACCGTCGCGGATGCCCTTGGGAATTTTTACCGTGAATGTCTCGATCTTTTTTGACCCGCCTCGGCGAAAGGAAACCGGGCGCGAGGAGCCGTTGAGGGCTTCTTCCAACGTCACCAAGATATCGGCCTCCGCATCCTGGCCACGCTGCGGAGCCTCCTCGAAGCCCGCCCGCGTTCCCCGGCGTCCGCCGAACATCTGCTCGAAGAAGTCGCTGAAGCCCGTTCCGCCAAATTGGATGTCCTCTTCAAAAGCCGCCGCACCTCGTTTTCCAGTGGACCCACCCGCTCCGGCAGGGCGCTGCCAGCCGCCGCGCTGTTGCGGGCCGTGCTGCCAATCTGCTCCGAATTCATCGTAGCGTTTGCGTTTCTCGGGGTCGCCGAGCACCTCGTAAGCTTCGTTGATTTCCTTGAATTTCTCCTCAGCCACTTTCTTGTCCTTAGCTGTGTCTGGGTGGTGCTGCCGCGCGAGTTTGCGGAATGCGGTTTTGACTTCTGCCTGGGTTGCGGACTTGGAGACTCCGAGTGTTTGGTAGTAATCGCGGAATTGCGCTGACATCTGTTCTTGAATTTGCTCTCGGCATTCTGACCATTTTATTCATTCTGTCCAACCCATGCTTGATATCCGCTATCTTCGGGAGCAACCCGATCTCGCTAAGTCCCGCCTCGCGTCCCGCAACGCCGACTATTCTCAAACCATCGACGCCATTCTTGCCATCGACGCCGATCGGCGGGCGTCGGAAACCCGCTTGCAAGGCCTCCAGAGTGAGCGCAACCGGCTGAGCAAGGAAATCGGCAAACTCCGCTCCCAGAAGCAAGACTCCGCAGCATTGGAAGCCGAGGTAAAATCCCTCGCCGACGAGATGCAGGCTCTCACCGAGAAATCCAATGCCCTCTCCGACGAGCAAACCGCCTTGCTGCTCGTTCTGCCCAATTTTCCACAGCCTGCCGTTCCGGTTGGCAAAGAAGCCACGGATAATCCTGAGATTCGTGTTCACGGGGAAAAACCCTCAATCGCCAATCCCAAGGATCATGTCGCCCTTGCCGAGGCGCTCGGGCTCATCGACCCCGACCGCGCCGTCAAAATCAGCGGCAGTGGTTTCTCTGTCTACATGGGCCAAGGCGCAAAGCTCGAACGGGCGATTCTGAATTTCCTCCTCGATCTTCACACGCGCGACCACGGCTACACCGAGGTCAGCCCGCCTTTCGTTGTGAAGCGGGATTGCATGGTGGGCACTGGCCAGTTGCCGAAATTTGAGGAAGACATGTATGGCATCGATGGTGGAGGGCTCTTTCTTGTTCCCACCGCCGAGGTTCCCGTGACGAATCTTCACCGCGAGGAGATCGTCAACGCAGCACAATTCCCGATCAAATACGCCGCCTACACGCCCTGCTTCCGCCGTGAGGCGGGGTCCGCAGGTCGAGAGACGCGCGGTCTCATCCGTATGCACCAGTTTGACAAGGTGGAGTTGGTAAAAATTTGCGCGCCCGAGCAATCGGCGTCCGAACTCGAGGCCCTCACCGCCGATGCCGAGCGCGTTCTGCAGGCTCTCGGTCTTCATTATCGCGTCATCGAACTCTGCACCGGTGACATGGGATTCGGCGCCGCCAAGACATACGACATCGAAGTCTGGGCGCCCGGCCAGAATGCTTATCTGGAAGTTTCCAGTTGCACGAATTTCGAGGATTTTCAGGCCCGCCGTATGAACCTTCGCTTCAAAGGTGAGGATGGAAAAAACAAGTTCTGCCACACGCTCAACGGCTCTGGCACAGCACTTGCGCGACTCTATGTCGCTCTTCTCGAAAACGGCCAGCAGCCCGACGGCTCCGTCCACATTCCCGCCGCGCTCCAACCCTATTTCGGTGCCTCAAAAATCTCCAAGTAGCCCAGCACCTGTCGATGCCGTAGTGGCATCCCTCGCCGAGTCGATGGCAGGCGTTGCGAAGAGGAAAAAACTTCTCGTCGGCATCTCGGGCGGTCGTGATTCGATGGTTCTGCTCCATGCGCTCTTGGCGGCGGGTTTTAAAAACCTCGTCGTTTGCCATCTCAACCACACCCTGCGAGGGCGGAGTTCAGATGCGGACGCCCGCCTTGTCGTCAGCGAGGCGCGCCGTCTGAACCTTCCCGTCGAGCATGCCAAGGCGAGGACGGCGGAGTTCGCCACATCCCAAAAAAAATCCCTCGAACTCGCCGCCCGCGAGTTGCGCATGGCTTTCTTCGATGAATGTGCCGCCCGGGTAAAAACAAAATCCCTCGTCCTCGCCCACCATGCCGATGATCAAGTCGAGACCTGTCTTTTCAACTTCCTCAGAGGCACCGGCGCCGCCGGACTCGGGGGCATGAAACCGGTTTCCCAACTCGGCAAACTCACCGTTTACCGCCCGCTTCTGGGTGTCACCCGCACGCAAATCGAAACCTTCCGCAAACAGCACAAAGTCCGCTTCCGCGAGGATGCGACAAATGCCGGGCTCGATCACACACGAAACAAACTCCGCCACCGCGTCCTGCCGCTTCTCGGTGACATCATGGGCGAGTCGTATCGTTCAGCCATTCTACGCGCCTCCGAAATCCTCCGCAACGAGGACGATTGGATGTCATCCCTCATGCCAGAAACTCCCCAGGAACTCGACTGCAAGCAGCTTCGTGAGATGCACCCAGCCATGCAGTCTCGCGTCATCTTGCGCTGGCTCCGCAAATGTGGCGTGCCCGAGGCTGGACACGCCGAGACCCGCCGCATTCTTTCACTTCTCGATACCGCCAATGGCCCAGCAAAAGTGAGTCTTCCCGGAAATCACCATGCCCGTCGCCGTAGCGGAGTTATCTTTTTAGAATCGGGGGCGGTTTGAAGCTTCGCACCGCATTCCAGAACGGCCTCCGTGCCGCCCGCGCCAACCTCCTGCCGGGCCTTCTCCTGCAGGTGCTCATGCTCTGTTTTCTTGCAGCCTATCTGCTTCACGATGGCACCCACGCCTTCCTGACAAGGGTGGGGGAGGTCCGCCAGGAGGCGAGTTATGGGTTTTCCCTTGCGACCTACATCGTCTCGGGCGCTCTTCTTCCCGAGTTGCTTCGCATTGTCTTTTTTCAAAAAGGCCGCCCCCTTCTCGCAAATCTCTGGAACTTTCTGGCCACGGCCCCCCTCTGGGCCGGACTCGGAATGCTCGTTGATTTCTTTTACCGCTACCAAAATGAATGGTTCGGCACTGGAAATTCCTGGCATATCGTTGCCGCCAAGGTGTTGGTCGATCAGTTCCTTTTCAGTCCGTTTTTGACGAATCCCATCACCAACACCTACCTCGCTTTCCGCACTTCGGGTCTGAATGCCACTACCGCTCGGGATGTCTTCTCCTGGAATTTTGTGGTGGAAAAAATGCTATCCACCCAGATCGCGGGCTGGGCCGTTTGGATTCCCGGCGTCTGCCTCGTTTATTTCATGCCGCCCCTCCTCCAATTGCCGACCGCGGTTTTGATCCAATGCTTCTGGGTGCTTCTGCTCACCAGTCTTCACGAACGCGAATCAGCAAACTGAGGCCGCCCACTCATCTCATTTGAGAATACTGGGCCACCATGTCGGAACGCCGCCGCCCAGTCCTTCATGCTTTATAATTCATACTCGCTACTTCCTCTCCCCGCCTCCCTCTCGCGCAACCTAACGCAGGTTATTCTGCAAAAGTGAAAGGAAATGTAGCCTGCCCCCAATTTTCCATGGGCAAGTTCGGTTTCTCATCGGATTTTCGTGCGGACTGGCGCTTACGGCTTCCATGGCGCAGGAACACTTTGCGCGCCTCCTGCCGTGCAGAGGGTTCGCGGCGCAGAACGGCGATTTTGAGGCGCGCTTCGCGGTAGGCGGTGGCGTGGTCAACAATCGGCGGTGGGTAATTGATATCAATCCGGCATCCTGCGGCAAGTTGCTGGTCGATCGGCATGCGGTGTGGTTCGGCAAGCCATGAGGCGGGCACGTCTGCCAATTCCGGGACCCATAATTTAATAAAATGGCCGTGCGGGTCTTGATCAAGAGCCTGCTTAGCCGGGGAGTAGATACGCACCGCATTGATACCAGTGGTCGCACTCTGCATCTGGGCTTGGCTGAAATGAATGCCCGGCTCGAAATCCAGAAAATGGCGCCCGAGAAAAATCGCTGTGGGTCGCCAGTGAAGCCAGAGGTGATGGCTTGCAAAGCTCATGAGCATGGCCCTCATACGAAAGTTGAGCCAGCCCGTGGCCTGCACGCATCGCATGCAGGCATCGACAATGGGATAGCCGGTGACTCCATTTTTCCAGGCCTCAAGGCGTCGATGGGCTTCAGGTGTGTCGGTGAAATCTTCCCTCAACCCGTCGCAGGCCCTCGACATATTTTCAAATTCGATGCGCGGCTCGTCCTCGAGTTTTTGCATGAAGTGGCAGTGCCATCGCAGTCGAGATGCAAAACTACGGAGCGAGCCGCTCCAGCGACGATCGACGCGCGCACCATACAGAGTTGCCTCTCTGAGTGTGGCGAGCCGCTCCTCCAGTGAGCGAACTGTTGAGGCCATCGAAAGGCATCCCCACGACAAGTAGGGGCTGATGCGCGAACAGCTGGACCAACCCTCGAGTGGGCTCGACATGGAGGCTCGGTAATCCACTCCGCGTTGATAGAGAAATGCGTCGAGTGTGGACTTAGCAACGCCCTCCCCGCCGCGCTGGGCCCAGGGTTTTGTGGAAACCACACGCTCGCCTTCGGATGGGAGGTGGTCATCGGCAAGAGTGGGTCCATGCAGGTGCTCTGGAGAATCCCATAGCGATCGGTGCATCGTGCGCTGCCACCGATCCGCCCATCCATTGCGATCCTTCAATCGCCGCACCACGCCATCTTGACGGAATTCGCGCCAAGGAATTCCTTTCTCCCGACACCAGGCTTGCACGGCCAGATCACGACGATAGGTCCAGTCGGCACCGGTCTCCTCATGAGAGCACAGGCTGGTGATATCGATCTCTGTGGCGAGGCGATCCAGCACCTCGGTGGCATTTCCGTAGCGCTGCAGCAATCTCACTCCAAGTTGCCGAAGGGAAGCGTCCAGATCGGCGAGGCATTCCGAGAGGAAGATGCGGTGCGAGCCATCGCATTCCGGAGTCGCCCACCACTCAGGTTCGTGGATGAATAAACAGACAACCGAACCCTCCAGTGCGGCAGCGGCGAGAGGTTGGTGATCGGTAATGCGGAGGTCTTTTTTGAACCAGACCACATGGGCGGCGTGGCGTTTCATCGGCCCGGTTTGCGCTTGCGGCGACAGGCATCGCAGCAGTGGAGCACTTCCTCCCAGCAACGCTCCCATTTTTTTCGCCATGCGAAGGGACGCGCACAAACGACGCAGATTTTCGTGGGTAAATTCTGTTTTTTTACGCCTTTCATAGGATGAGTTCGGGCACCTGCGGGCGCACCGAGTTCCAAAACGGAAAAAAGCCTGCCTTGGCCAAAGGAAAAACCCGCGCATCCCAGCGCCGCCGCAAACGCGTTACTATGATGCCACATTCGCCGCACCATTGAAAAAATGGCTCCAAAGAATCCCGCACCGGCCCAACAGATGGTGCTGCCATAACGATGCGCCGGAGGTCATGGGTTTCGACCCAATCCTTCAAGGAGTCCAGCGCCTGAATTTCAGTAACATTTTTTTGGAAATGGTTTTCCGCACGCGCGCGGGCATCGTCGTCTGCCCGATGGAGCCAAGCCTCACGGATGGAAGATCGCGCAGGCGTTTTCCAAAAACAGGCCGCCACGGGTTGGAATTGGCTCAGGGGACCGCATTCGAGTGAAAGATCCTCCTCGTGGAGGAGCAATCCGGCGGCAGAATCTCCAGGCGCTTCGGGGAGACTCTCCAAACCCCGAAAAGACCGATCCGCCGAATCCTGTGGAATGTTCAAGGAGGGCTCGCCCTCCAGCTGCTCCAAACCCTCCGAGGGCGCGTCGGGCCAGTAGGACTCAAGGTTGGAGCGACGAACGAGGTAGGTTTTACCGGGGGTTTGAAGGCCGGCAACCCAGCGCCAAGAGAGGGTGTTGCTTGCAGCGTCTGCATCCAAGAGGTGATCGAAGAAAAATCGAGCTCCAACTTTCCATGGCAGACCAGCTCGATGAATCCAAAAGGAAGCCCACCACATGCGGGCATGGTTGTGCAGATAGCCTGTGGAGACAAGTTCGCGGGCGCAGGCGTCCATCGCCGCGCAGCCGCTTTTCCCCTCGTGCAGCCTCTCCGTGAGCGGGCCAACGGCCGATGCGGCATCGGCAAAATCGCGCCAGACGCCCGGATGCAAGTCCAGCCAGCCTTTCCAATACGATCTCCAAACGACCTCTTGAACGAACTTTTCAACAGTTGTTGATTTATGAACCCGCAGCACCGCACAGAGGACTTCAGCTTCTGTCACGAGACGGTGCGAGATCGCCGCCGAGAGCCTTGAGACATGCGTATGCCGATCGGCTATATGATTTCGCAAGCGGGCATAATGCAGCACGGGCCTCTCAATAAAATCGTGCAAAGCCAGCAGAGCCTCCGCTCGTGTGGCGGGAATCAAGTCAGCGGTCATGGATCAAAGTTGGCTTCTGTTGAAACAATGAGCGTGCGACAAGCCAAGCAGCAGGGGCCATAAGAAAGCTTTTTTGTGGAATGCATCGCACTTTATCTTACGAACGGCCAGGCGGACGGGTCTTTTCTTTCAGCAATGTTCCCCTTGAAAGGTTGTGCAGCGGTTATCCAGCGGGACGCCGAAGCGAATCAGACAAATGAATAGCTGCTCCCACGCTCTGGAATTACATGATGCTTGTGCAACAAAGCATTTTTGCGCGCCGTAACGGTCTTCCGGAGCACCGGAATAGCGATCCAACACGAATTCCGACTTGAAAATTGCACAGAAAACTTCAGTTGCTTTTGCAACATAGCATTCCTTTGCTCCGTCACGCTTGTCTTTCACTCGCTTCAAGCGTGACAACACGATTTTTTGCTATGTTGCTTAAGCAACAAAAAATTTCAGCCCGAATCTCGAATCATCCATCCCACAATCGTCTCACATTTGGAGAGGTCACAGGTGTCCGATCGGTGTGTTTCTTCGTTCCGATATGCTGCGAGCCAGTGGAGCAGTCTCGACGCGGTCGAGACGACCATGCTCCCTTCTTTCGCGATGAAAAGTCGAAGTTCAAAGAAAAATTGGTATAAGTCCTGTCTGGTCCTGCCGGAACTTCAATTCCGTAGGCAGATCATCTCCATCAAAAAATCCAGCCCGTGCGCGGATTCTCTCCCAATCGACCGACGGTCACGGCGTGACAACGCCCAGTCGTAGCGTGACAATCACACGAACGAAAGTTCCCGCTCGGAACGCCGAAGTCCTCGTCGGCATCAGTGCCCGATAGCGATGACATTATAGCAACGCTGCAAACCCAAATACGAGAATACCACGCTCGCGCGGGAAATTTGGGCGCCGACTGAGCATCGCTCTCTAAGGGTTTCGGAGGAAAAATCACACTCAGGAAGGGCTGGATATGCGGCGAGGGCTTGCCGGTTTGGGGTGCTGGAAAGAATTCCACTGCGCTGGCGGAGCAGGGCCCTCCAGGGTGGCGAGGCGCGGATTGAAATGGCGACCTCGCGGAGGAAGTGATCGAAAGCATCGAAGTCGGTCTCGCCAGTTTTCGGACTGTGGGTAGGGACCTCGATAGGTAGGCGAAAAAGTGAAAACCTCAGGCTCAAAATTCTGTAGAGGTGAATTGCACCTTGGCACTCGGGTTCCTAAGGCGAGGGGGGAAGTGGGTTGGGAGGGACTCGAACCCTCAACCAACGCCTTAAAAG